>Ga0179596_10000193_pt1 | contig 37284 bp, 38 predicted proteins | sample CZODoug1_1_08_16_FD_155494 | JGI IMG/M metagenome (GOLD analysis project Ga0179596, IMG submission 155494) | Vadose zone soil fungal communities from Angelo Coast Range Reserve, California, USA - CZODoug1_1_08_16fungal (Illumina Assembly) | ecosystem: Environmental > Terrestrial > Soil > Vadose...
AATAAGGTTGCGTCGGCGGCCGCTTCTTGCTATGTCCCGCGCCTTCTTCTGGGAGCCTCGCCATGAAAGCCGACATCCATCCGGATTATCACGACATCACCATCGTCATGACCGATGGGAGCAGCTATCAAACCCGGTCGACCTACGGGAAAGCGGGCGATACCCTGCGTCTGGACATCGATCCGAAGTCGCATCCCGCCTGGACCGGCGGTCAGCAGCGTTTGAACGACACCGGCGGCCAGTTGGCGCGATTCAACAAGCGTTTCGGCGGCTTCGGCATCAAGTACTAAACCCGTCAAGGGTTCAGCCGGTCGGGTGCTGTCATCCGGCCGGTATCGGTCGGCGCCGGATCATGAAGTCTCGCTTGATCCGTGCCGCGACCGCGGCGGCCCCGTCCGGAACAGCGGCACCACGGTGCCGCCGCCCGGCTCTTTGATCTGGCTCTGCCGGATCTGGTCCGGATTGGCTTGGTTGCTGCCCGCTTCGCCGGCGACCTCACGCCGCACCATCTCATCCAGCCTGGCCACCCGTTCATAAAGCCGCTTGCTGCGCTCCAGCAGGGTTTCCAGCCAGCTATCCGGCGGCATCAAGGCAGGATCGACCTCTTTCAGGCAGGTCGCTTCGCCGCCCAGCGAAAATTTCTCCGACGCCGCTTCCGCCACGGTGATTTCACCGGCATGCACGGCGCGCTGTGCCAGCAGCCACGCCATCACATGGGTCAACCGTGTGGTCAGCCGCATCGTCTCGCAGCACTGCATCAGGCGTTCGGTCGACGAGGCGGAGCGGCCTTTGCGCAGATCGCCTACCGCGACGTAGTTGCGGGCTTCGACCAGCAGGTCCATCGCTTCGTCATAGGTCCGGTTAAAAAACGTCGTCGGGCTGGTCGCACTCATGACTCCAATCGTCCCATATTTGACCCGCCAAACGCCAGCGCCTCTTAGCGCGAATTTGCGAAGTTTTTTGCCGACCCTTCCTCTTGAACCCAATAAGTGACTGATTACCTAATGGAGTGTCGAATGCCGCTTCAGGGTTCGACTGCCGGGCCGAGGTGAATACTCGGCCTTGGCCTGGCACATCCCATTGCTCACAGGAGAATGTGGCTATGCAACGTTTTGATCTGTCCCCTTTGTTCCGCTCGACCATCGGTTTCGACCGGCTTGCCCGTCTGGCGGATGCCGCGACCCGTATCGATGACGTGGCGTTGAACTATCCGCCCTACAACATCGAAAAGACCGCTGACGATTCCTACCGCATCACCATGGCGGTGGCCGGCTTTACCCTGGCCGATCTCACGATCACCACCCAGGAAAACGCGCTGATCGTCGCTGGCAAGACGCCGGAAAACGCGCCGGCCGGTCAGTTCCTGCATCGCGGGATCGCCAGCCGGGCGTTCGAACGGCGCTTCCAGGTCGCCGACCATATCCGGGTAACCGGCGCGTCCCTGGATAACGGCCTGCTGCATATCGAGCTGGTGCGCGAGGTTCCCGAGGCGATGAAGCCCCGAACCATCCAGATCGAGGCGGCGTCGCCGAGCAATCAGACCGTGCTGGAGCAGAAGGCCGCCTAAACAGGGCGGCTCGAGCCACCGAGGGGCGGGGTAATACCCGCCCCTTTTTGCTTTGCCGGAGCTTTATTGCTTCAACCGGCCGATCGCGTTCGACAGAATGACGTACAGCTTGCCGACATCGGCGGTGACGAAGGTGGCGCTCAGCACGTTCATGTGATCGATCGTCTTGGCTTGGGCCAGTAGGGTCTCAAACTGACCCAGATAGCGCAGGACGGAATCGCGGAACAACCCGTCCTCCTCGAATTTCCGTTTGATCGAGGGGGCGGTGGTGCGTTCCTGCATCTGCAGCAGCTGGCGGGTGAAGACCGCCCGGTCGCCGGCATGGAAGCGCTTCCACACCGCTTCCGGGATGTCGGTATCGATCAGCCGGTTGATGTCAACGGCGATCGATTGCAGCTGCTCGATGATGAAGGTCGCCGATTTCAGGAAATTGTCCTGCTGCGCCTCCACCACGATGTCGCGGATCAGCGAGATCTGGTTGGCGGCGTCGCCCGATGCCTTGGCCAGCGTCTGGGCCTGGGCATCCAGGCTCTGCATGGTCGCCTTGGCCTTGGCGGCGGCCCGGTCGGCGGAACTGCCCAGCTCCGCCGATTGCCGGCGATAGGCCTCGCCGACCTCCTTCACCTTGATGGCAACCTTGTCGGTGGTGGCGTTGAGTTCGTGCGCCTGCTCCTTCAGCGCGTCGCGGATCTCGGCGAGGCGAGCGGTGGCGTGGTCGGTCGCCCCCGCCAGGTCACGGGTATGCCGGCGGATGGTATCGCCGACCTGACCGGTGCGCGCGATCGCGGCATCGCCCGCGTTGGCAAGGCCGGCCGCCTGTTCCTTGAAGTTGTCGCTATAGACGTTCAGTTTCTGCGCCACGTCATCGGCGCTGCTGTGGATCAGGTTCAGCCGCTCGTTATAGCCTTCGCCGGCATCCTGGATGCGCGCCGCCGCCCGGTTCGACGCCTCGATCAGCTCCTGCGCCTGCTGGCGCAGCCCGGCGCCGACATCGCGCACCCGGCTGACGATGCCATCGGCGGAAATCCCCAGGAACTGGGTCGTCTGCGCGATGCCGTCGCTGACCTCGGTCAGCCGCCCGGCGGCCCGATCGGCGGCCTCGGCGACGTCCAGGGCGCGCTGGCGCATGGCGTCGCCGACCTGGCCCAACCGCACGAAGGCGGATTCCGAGGTATTCGCCAGCACGCGGCTATGCTCGACGAAGCTGGCGCCGATCTCCTCGGCCTTGAGAGCCGTGCGCGACGAGGCATCGGTCAAGGCGGTCGCACCGGCCTGGACGGTCTCGTGGATCGTCGAGGTGAGCCCGGCCAACTCGTCGGCGACCCGCGTCAAGTCGCCGATCTGCTGCCGGATGATCGTGCTGACCGTATCGGCGCGGCCGACCGCCTCGGCGCCGGCATCGGTCAGCACCCGCGCCTGATCGCGGAAGATCTCCGCCACCTGGTTGGAGCGCTCGACCGCCTGGCCCATCGCCTGGCTGACCTCGATCGCCTGGCTGCGCAGGATCTCCCGCAGCTCCGTCGCCTGGACGGTCACCTGGGCCCGCACCCCCGACAATTGGATGAGCTGCTGGCCGAACGTGTCCTGCAGCTGCGCCACCGGCGCCACCGTCTGCTCGACGCCGACCCGGACTGCCTCGACCTGCCGGCGCAGCACCTCGCTGGCCATGTCCAGCTTGGTCTCGGCCTCGGTCGACGCGGTGACCAGGCGATCGGCCTGGGCGGTGAAGCTGTCGCCGACCCGCCGCACCCGTTCCAGGCTCTGATCGCTCGCCGCCTGCAGGTCGATCGCCTGCTTGCGCAGCTCCGCCGCTGCCTGGTCGGAGCGGGCCGAGGCCTGATCGGCGGCGCCGATCAGCGAGCGCGCACCCTCCTGGAAGGCGTCCACCGCCTGGCGGACGCCGCTGACGCCGGTCTGGGCGGCGCTGGTCAATTCCTGCGCGCGCTGGCGAATGCTTTCGGCGACCGCCTGGACGCGCACCCCCGATTGCTCGGACGAGGTCAGCAGATCGCGCGCCTGCTGCCGGAACGCCTCGCCGACCTCCTCGACCTTGGTATGGGCCTGCCGGGCGGCGCCGGTCACGAAATCCGACTGGCTCTGCAACTCCTCGATGACCTCGCGGACCCGCTGATTGGCCTCCCCGGCCGCGGTCTTCAGATCCTGGGTCTGCCGGGCCAGGGCGGTGCCGATCTGGCCGGCTTGGCTCAGCGCGCTCTCGCCCAACCGGCTGAGTTCGGACGTATAGCTGCGGAACGTCGCCCCCAAGAGGTCGGTCTGCGTGCCGACCTTGTCGGCGATGGCGCCAAAGCCGGCGGTTTCCTGCCGCAGCATGTCGCGGCTGTTGCGCACGGTCGAGCTGACACCCTCGTTCAGCTCGCCGACCCGCTGCGCCGCCTCGGCCAGGCCTTGTTCCAGCACGGATGTCGTGCCGGCGATGCGGTCGACCGCCTCGATCAGCCGCTGAACGGTGCCTTCCTGGATCGACTTCGACTGTGCGTTCAGCCGGTCATGCACGTCGTCGAGCGCCGCGGCGAGCCGCGTCTCGATGATGGTGACTTCCTCGACCAGCCGCTGGGCGGCCGCGTCGAACCGGTGTTCCAGCGTCTCCCCGATCGCATCGGCCTGTTCGGCCATCCGCTCGCCATGGGCGCGCAGCGCATGGCTGATCGAGGTCTCCAGCGTCGCCGCCCGTTCGCTCAGCCGGTCGAAACTGCCGGCGAGCGTGGTGGATTGGTCGAGCAGCCCGGTCTGCAGCGCGCCGGCGCCGCTGACGGCGGCCTCGACCGATCGCTTCAGCTCCGCGGTTTGTTCGCGGATCAGCCCGGCCGACAGGGCGACTTGGTCGGCCGCCTCGATCGAGGTGTTGCGCAGATCGCTTGCCTGCCGGCGCAGGGCGTCGCCGACACCACGGGCCCGGTTGACGCCGTCGGCCGATACCTCGGTCAGCGGCGCCAGATACTGCCGCAGCTCGCGCGACAGGATGGCGGCGCGGCGGCGTCCCAGGACCGCGTTCCACAGCAGGCCGGGCGGCACCAGCGCGCTGATCAACAGGGTGGCGATCTCCGGCGGGTTGAAACCGGTGAGCGCCGACCAGCCGATCTCGTTATCGACATACCAGACGCAGCCGGCCGCCCAGGCGAGGGTGACGATCGCCGTGCCGAACAGCATCGCGGCATCGGCGCTGGTCGAGGCTGGGACGACCCGGGCGGCGCCTTGTGGTTCTACGATGATCCGCTGCTCCGGTCCCCCCTTTAGCTCCGGTCCCCCTTTTAACTCTGGGGGTCGCGGCGCGTCCGGTGCCGATCCCTTGGGCTTGGCGGGGCCGCGGGCGGGCGGATTGGGACGGGCGAGGTCGGTCATGGGGCAATCGACGTCATGGCAGGATGAGCTCAGTAAGAATGCTGCGGGCGGCGGAAGGTACCGGAACCGGGCGGCGCGATGCCCGGTCGACATAGACATGGACGAAATGGCCGGTCGCGGCCGGCGTCGGCGCGTCCGACCGGAACAGACCGATCTCATAGCGCACGCTGGAAGTCCCCAGCCGGGCGACACGCAGTCCGGCATCGATCCGGTCGGGGAACGCCAATGCCGCGTGGTATCGGCACAGGGTCTCCACCACAAGGCCGATGGCGGGCGAGTGCTCGATGTCGAGCAAGCCGCGATCGATCAAGAAACCGTTCACGACCGTGTCGAAGTAACTGTAATAGACCACATTGTTGACGTGGCCGTAGACGTCGTTGTCCATCCACCTGGTATCGATCGCGCGCCAATGCCGATACCGATCACGGCTTTCTGCCATCGGCTGGGCCGGATTTGACCGAGTCGAAGCTGGCCGAGTCGAATCGGGCTGGGTCGAATCGGGGCTCATGCGGTGGTCACCAGGCGGCCCATGGCGACTTGGCGAAACGCCCGCAGGGTCGCCGTGGGCTGTTCGATCATCATCATATGGCCGGCATCCGGGATCACGATCGTCCGGCTGTCGGCGATCGCCGCCGCCAGGGGGGCGGCCTTGCCGGGTGGCGTCATCCGGTCTTCCGCCCCTAGCACCAGCAGGGTCGGGCAGGTGACCTTGGCCGCCGCCGTTTCGGCCCCGGCGTAGCGATCGCAGGCGGCGAGATCGGTGGCCAATACGGCGGGATCGGCCCGCTCCAGCAGGCGCATCGCCGTCTCGGGCAGCCTGCCGCCCGGCGTGCCGACGCCGCCCAGCTGCGATTGCCGGCCGAAGCTCCAACCCACCATCATGTCGATGACCCCGTGTTCGGCCGCCCGGGCCGAGGTCAGCATGTCCGGATGCACCGCCATCCGCGGCACGATGCCCGCCAGGACCAGCGCGCGGGTTCTTTTCCGCGCGGTCGCGGCTGCCTGCAGCGCCACCAGCGATCCCATGCTGTGGCCAATCAGCGTGGCGCCCGGCACCTCCAGCCGGTCCAGCACATGCCAGACCCACTCCGCCATCGCCTCGATCGAAGCGAGGCCCGGACCATCGCTACCACCATGGCCCCCGCTACCACCATGACCGGGCAGGTCGAGCGCCAGCACCGCATGGCCGTGATGGGCGTACCAGCGTGCCTGCGATGCCCAGACCGTGTGGTCCATGCCGGCACCGTGGATCAGCACGACCGCCGGCAGGTCGCGATCGAACGGCTTGCCGCCGGTCGCCGCGTTGACGGTGGATGTGTTGGGAAGGGCGATCCGCATCGGGCTACTCGGCCGCCAGGCGCGGCGGCTTCAGCGCACGGCGCAGCGCCTGGGCGAGATCGGCGATGATATCGTCCGCGTCTTCGAGGCCGACCGACAGCCGGATCAGATCCTCGCCGACCCCGGCGGCCTTTAAGGCGGCGGCATCGAGCTGCTGATGCGTCGTGCTCGCCGGATGGATGATCAGGGTCTTGGCGTCGCCGACATTGGCGAGATGCGAGATCAGTCCCAGCGCATCGACGAATCTGCGACCCGTGTCCCGGCCGCCGGTGAGGCCGAAGGTCACGATCGATCCGGCGCCGCGCGGCAGCAGGCGATGGGCCAGCGCATGGTCCGGATGGTTGGGCCGCGACGGATGGTTGACCCAGGCGACACCCTCGGCGCCGGCCAGGTAGTCGAGTATCCGCGCGGTGTTCTCGATATGCCGGGCCATGCGCAGCGGCAAGGTCTCGACGCCCTGCAGGATGTGAAACGCGTTGGTTGGGCTCATGCAGGCGCCGAAATCGCGCAGACCCTCGGCGCGGGCGCGTTGGATGAAGGCTTGCGGGCCGAATTCCTCGGCGAAATCGATGCCGTGATAGCCGGCATAGGGTTCGCTCAATGTCGGGAACTTGTCGCTGGCGGCCCAGTCGAACCTTCCGCCATCGACCAGCGCGCCGCCGATCGCGACACCGTGGCCGCCCAGCCACTTGGTCGCTGAATGCATGACGATATCGACGCCATAATCCAGCGGCCGCAGCAGATAGGGTGTGACGAAGGTCGCATCGACCATCAGGGGCAGCCCATGATCATGCGCCAGCGCGGACAGCGCCGGCAGATCGGCGATCTCCAGCCCCGGATTGCCGAGGCATTCGGTAAAGATCAGGCGGGTTTCCGGCCGAATCGCCGCCTTGAACCCGGCAAGGTCGCGCGGATCGACGAAGCTGGTGGTGATGCCGAACCGCGGCAGGGTCAGGTTCAACAGATTGATCGAGCCGCCATAGAGCGACCGGGCGGCGACGATATGGCCGCCGGCCCCCATCAGCGTCGCGATCGCTAGATGCAGCGCCGCCTGGCCACTGGCGGTACAGATGGCACCGACGCCACCCTCCAGCGCCGCCAGACGTTCCTCCAGCACGGCAACCGTCGGATTGGAGATCCGGCTGTAGATATGGCCGGGCTGTTCCAGGTTGAACAGCGACGCCGCATGGTCGCTGTCGTCGAACACGAACGACGTCGATTGATAGATCGGCACCGCCCGGGCACCGGTCGTCGGATCCGGCCGCTGTCCCGCATGCAGGCTCAAGGTCGCGAATTTCGGTCCGCCGGTATCGGCCATGGCGTGGCATCCCTCGGGGGCAGCCCCGATACGGTGGGTTGCCCGAATCGGGGTATTCTACACGGGTGTCGGGCTGTGTCTCAATTGATGGAGCGGGATCGGAAAGGTTGAGGGGCGTATTGCGAGCGACGGCGAGCGCGCACCGTATGGTACGCCGATGTTAGCTTCTTCCTCATACCGCGGCTTCGCCCAATAGGTGGGCGAAGCGCCATTTCCCTGCTTCGATGAGAAGGCGAACATCACGGATCACTATCTTCTCGACCAATTCGGCTGCGGGACTGAATGGTCGATCATCGCGTCGGCACAGCTCAATTATGCGAGACATATCCAAGCCTGTCATTTAACTGACCGAGATTTCCCCCCGTTCTACCGCGAGGTGGATAGCTGACCAGGGAACAATTGTCGACGCGACGCCGCTTTTTACAAGCGTCTCCATGGTGGATGGACAATCCAATTCCGCGACGACCGTAGGTGCAACGCCGCGGAGGTTGAACGCTTTCTCGACGACGTGCCGCATGGAAAAAGCGGTGTGGACCGTCAGGACCAGCGGCATCTTCATTACTTCATCGAACGGTATGGACTCTTCAATTGGGTTCCCGGTTGCCGCCCGTGCAAACAGCATCTCTTCCCGAATTAATGGTGTGCCGAGCAGATTGTCGGCTTCGGCGTTGCGGAACATAAGACCAAGATCGAGTTCACCGGCAACGAGGCGCCTGTGGATCTCAGCGCTGGATGCGGAGAGGAACGACAGCCGAATATCGGGATGGTCCCGGATCACTTTGAGCACCAGGTCGGCGCTGAACATGCGGGCGCTGCTGACCAGAGAGCCAAGCTTGACCTGGCCCGCAACCAACTTATCCATCGATCGCACGTCATTGGCGGCCGTTTGCACGTCCCTGACGATACGCTTGGCTGCTTCGTAGAACGCCTGTCCTTCCTTCGTCGAAACGACGCCATAGGGGCCGCGGTTCAACAATTGGACATTCAGGCTCTGCTCAAGCTGCAGGATCCGGTTACCCAATGCAGGTTGGGCGATATGCAGGCGGATGGCGGCCCTGGACAGACTACCCGCCTCTACAACGCAAATATAATACCACAACGTTTTGAGATCTAAGCGATTTATAACTGGATCCATATCATGTCGTCCTAAGCGTCACGCTACATGACGATAATAGTGCTGCCATATGGAAACAAAGATCGCGACCACCCAAACCAATCTCGGATAGCGGTATACCGACAATGTCATGGTCGCTCGATGCCTCCTCGCTTTACATGAGGGAAGAGGTCGATCGCGGCATCATCTCTGAGGGAACCCTGTCCCTTCGCCTGGGCCGTGCAATGACCGTCGTACACTCCCTGACCAAACACTAGGGTTGATCATGAAAATTGTGCACTCAGAAACAGCACGGCGACGCGGCGGGTCGCCGCATCGTCCGGACGGCATTGGCTTCATCTGCCTATTCTCTGGCGACGAGCGATCACCTGACAACTACTGGTTGGCGCTCGGAACGACCGTGGACTATTCCACTCCACGCCATCGTCATAACTTCGATCAAGTGCGCATCATGGTGTCGGGCGAATTCGACTTCGGCCGAGGATATCTACTGGATGCGGGCAAAATCGGCTATTTTTGCGAAGGCAGTTTTTATGAACAACACAGTGTCGGAAAGGCCGAGGCTCTGGTGTTGCAGATGGGCGGGGCCAGCGGTAGCGGATATATGAGCCTCGATGAGGTCTATGCAGGCAGCGCAAGATTAGCTCAGCGGGGCAGCTTCAAGGACGGCGTTTTCACGTCCAATGCGGGCGACGCACGCAAGGTAAATCAGGACGGCTATGAGGCAGTCTGGGAAGATGTCCATCAACGCCCTATAACTTACCCAAAGCCGCGCTATATGGGGCCGGTTGTCATGGACCCGGAAGCCTTCCAATGGTTGCCGCTTGACGGCGCAGAGGGCGTATTCGAACGCCATTTCGGCACGTTCCATGAGCGAGGAGCGGCGATATCTCAGATAATGGTGGAGCCGGGGCGAACCTGTTCTACGGTTAGCGAACCGTCGGTAACGCTCTATTTTATATTTGACGGCTCCGGCTCACTGGAAGGCCAGTCGATTAAGAAGCACTCCGCCGTCCAATTAGACAAAGGCGAGGTCGTTAGTTTTACCGCTGAAAGTCGCCTTCATATTCAAAGGTTTCGACTCCCGGCTTTTTAGGGTCCTCATGAGAGGCTCCCCCTTTCGACACTTTGGGAGCAATCGGGCTACCAACCCGACCGCGTCGTCAGTCCGGCGGCGCGGCCTCTATGGGGGTCTATCCAGAAGTCCGGAGATCAGGTTGCAGCCGCTGAATCCTCCGACCGAGCAGGCAGAGGATTGATCCGGTCACGAGCAATCCGGCAAGAAAGCCGATCGGCGGACCGAATGACCCCGTCCAATCCCGCAGCGCGCCTATCGATGTTGAAATGACGAAGCCGCCCAACCCGCCAAAGATGTGGATCGTGACAACGCCAAGGCTCAACTTGTCGGGGGACAAAAAGCGCGTGGGAATGGCCCAGAACGGAGCGATGGCTGCCCCTAATGCAGTACCCGCCAGCGTCAGGGCCGCGAGGGCGATGACGCTGGGCCCGTTGGCATAGGCAACCAGCAAGGCGCCCGCGGCGACGAATGCCGGAACGGCCATGTGTAGGAAGCGCTCCTGATGACGATCCGAATGATGGGCGTTGAAGATCAGTCCAGTGGCGTTCCCGATCCAGGGAAGGGCGACAATGATGCCTGTAGCCGTCGGCCCAAATCCGCTTAACCCATGAACGATTTGCGGGAGCCAAATGGAGAGGCCGTAGTTCCCTGCGAGGAGGCAAAACCAGATCAGCGCGCAGAACCACGTTACCGGATCGCCCAACGCGGCCCATCGGCCGGCACCAAGCTCATCGCGGTTTGGACCAGCCGGCGGTCTTGCATGCGATCGGAGAAAGTGGCGCTCGTCCTCGGTTAGCCACTTCGCCCGGTCGGGCGCATCCGGGAAATACGCCAAGGCAAAGGCTGCCAGGAGCAGCGCGGGCGTCCCTTCCATCAAAAACATCCAGCGCCAGCCCTCCCACCGCAGCGGATTGGCCATTTCTAACAGCCATCCCGAGAGAGGCGCGGCGACAACGAGCGACACCGCGACCGTGGCGATCGGCACCGCGAGGATCAGCGCACGATATTTTTCCGTAGTCCAACTGCTCAGATAGATCATCAGCCCCGCAACAAGTCCCGCGGCGGCTATCCCGACAGAGAAGCGCAATACATAAAAGACAAAGGCCGTGTGGATGAAGGCCATGCTGCTGGCCGAAATTCCCCAGAAGAAGGTGATCATCGCAAGCCAGCGACGAATCCCAATGCGCCGCAGCCACATGACACTTGGCAATTTGGCACTTACGTATCCGATAAAGAGCACGCCCGCGCCAAATCCGAATTGAGTGCTGCTGAACGCCAAGTCAGCATTCATCTGGAGAGCAGCGAAGCCGACATTTGCGCGATCTATTGAATCTAGAAAAATGAAAGTGGTGGCAGGGAGCACCAAGCGCAGGATTATTTTCTTTCCAAGTACGGCTTCCAGCTCGTCGCCCATTCCTCATTCCCTGTTTGGGCGGCGTTTTATCGCGCACCTCGTGTGCGGCCGTCAGTATTGATTGACGCTCTGTGCCGATTGCCTTTCTAAGTAGGGGTGGCGACCAAAGTTAACCAGTCCGTATCGGGCATAGCCTTATTCGGAATTGGGATGGCCCGGAGCGGCTCTGTCATCCGTGGATGGCCCGTGCCGCTCCGCGCCGGAGGCGGTGATTAGCCGGGATGGGTTGATATCGATTCGGTCGGTGGCTGGAGACTTCCACATTCGTGGAATCGTTCCAGCTCAGGTAAAGCGTGGCGCGCGAGCGACGGCGAGCTCGCACCGTATCGTGCGAAAGCCTAGGCGGACGGAGGTCAGTCGCCATTTACGTGAAATTGACGAGGCTTCCGCTGAAAACGTTTTTCAGGCCGACGACCCCTTCGTGCCGATCCGGTCGAGTGCCGCCAGCACGTCCTGTGGCAAGTCGAACTCGGCGACCGCGAGGTTTTCCCGCAGGTGTCCGATCGACGAGGTGCTGGGGATCAGCAGGATATTGGGCGTCAGCTCGAGGTCAATCCGATCCTCCGAACTCTCTCCACCCCCTACTGCGCCGTCCACCCCCCATCCATCGACAGCGCCGTGCCCGTCATCGTCGACGTGCTCGGCCCGCACAGGAACACCGCCAGCCCGCCCAGGCTTTCCGGCGTGCTGAATTCCAGCATCGGCTGTTTCTCGCCGAGCAGCGCCTTCTTCTCCTCATCGACCGATTTGCCCGATGCCTTGGCGCGCGCCTCGATCTGTTTCTGGACCAGCGGGGTCAGCACCCAGCCGGGACAGATGGCGTTGCAGGTGATGCCGTTATTGGCGTTCTCCAGCGCCACCACCTTGGTCATGCCGACCAGCCCGTGCTTGGCCGAGACATAGGCGACCTTCTCCTCGCTGGCGACCAGGCCATGGGCCGAGGCGATGTTGATGATGCGACCCCAACCCGCCTGCTTCATCAGCGGCACCGCCGCCTTGATGGCGTGGAATGCCGCCGACAGGTTGATGGCGATGATCGCGTCCCATTTATCGTCGGGAAACGCCTCGATCCGGGCGGTGAACTGGATGCCGGCATTGTTCACCAAGATATCGACAGAGCCCAGGGTTTCGGCGGTGGTCGCGACCATCTGGGCGATCTCGGCCGGCTTCGACATATCGGCGTTCGAATAGCCGACCTTGATGCCGTGCTTCGCGGCGAGGCCGGCGCGCAGCGTCTCGATCTCGGCCGCGTCGCCGAAGCCGTTCAGCATGAGGTTGACGCCGGTTTCGGCCAAGGCCGTGGCGATGCCGAGACCGATGCCGCTGGTCGACCCGGTGACGATGGCGGTTTTGTTCTGCATGGTGATCTCCCGACGCGGCCGCGAAAGGGCCGCTCACATCTTGATCCTAGCCGCCGCCCATGGCGGTAGCGTGACGCCCCGGCTTGAAACCGGGGTCAGCGGCGAAACAGGCCTTCGGCGCCGCTGCGTTGGGCGCGTTTGGCGGCGATCACGGCCTTGGCGCGCGCGATCTCCGCCTCCAAGTCGGTGATATAGGACGCCAAATCGTCCAGCGACAGGGGCGTCAAATCGCGGGGGGTTCCCAGATTGCTTGCCGCGACCTGGCGGCGGGGGGTGAGGTCGTCCGCGTCCATGCCGGCGATCCGCTCAGGTGGCCTTGCGGACATCGACGTCGGAGCGGGCGACCCGGATATCGACGCCGACCGCCTCCGCGACCGAGCTGAACCCGTCGCGCCGCAGCAGCGCCGCGAGGTCGCGCTTGATCCGCTTGACCAGCCCCGGACCGTGATAGATGAGGGCGGTATAGAGCTGCACCAGCGAGGCGCCGGCGCGGATCTTGGCATAGGCATCCGCGCCGTTCGCGATGCCGCCGACGCCGATCAGCGGGACCCGACCGCGCGTCAGCCGATAGATCTCGGCCAGCAGCGCGGTCGACGGCTCGAACAACGGCCTGCCGCTGAGGCCGCCGGGTTCCGGCGCATTGCGGTCGCGCAGGGTCGGCGGCCGCGCGGTGGTGGTGTTCGAGATGATCATGCCGTCGATGCCGCTATCGGCGCCGGTCTCGGCGAGGTCGATGATCTCCCTCGGGGTGAGGTCGGGGGCGATCTTCAGCAACAATGGCGGCGGCCGGGTGAGCCGGACCGCGTCGCGCGCCGCGATGACCGCCGCGATCAGCACGCGAACCTCGCTGCGCCGCTGCAGGTCGCGCAGGCCGGGCGTGTTCGGCGACGACACGTTGATCACCAGATAATCGACCAGCGGCGCCAGGGTCGCGACACCCCGGCAGTAATCGGCGGTTGCATCCGAGGTGTCGCGGTTCTTGCCGATATTGCCGCCGACGATGCCGACGCGCCGGCGGGCGGTCAGCCGGGCGGAGACCTGGCCCAGGCCCTGATTGTTGAAGCCCAACCGGTTGATCGCCGCGCCATCGGCCGGCAGGCGGAACACCCGGGGTTGGGGATTGCCGGGCTGTGGCCGGGGCGTAACCGTGCCGATCTCGGTCAAGCCGAAGCCCAGCCGCAGCATGGCATCCGGCACCTCGGCATTCTTGTCGAAGCCGGCGGCGAGGCCGACCGGGTTCGGGAAATCCAGCGACCAGAGCCGCGTCGCCAGGATCGGATCGTCGGCCGGCGCCGGGAAGGGCTGGAAGCCGAGGCGCAGGGCGCGGAGCGTCAGATCATGCGCGCGCTCGGCCGGCAAGGTGCGCAGCAGCGGCAAGGCGAGCGAGGCGAGAGCGATCATGGCAGCAGCCCAGGGCCGTGGAGGTCGGGAAAGCGGTGGACGCCGTCCGGCCCCAGCGGCAAGGGCTTTACCCAGGCGACGGCCGGGACGGGCAAGCCGGCATAAAGATGCGGAAACGGCACCCCATCGCGCGCGGGCTCCCAGCGCAGCGCCGATCCCAATACAGCGGGATCGATGGCGATCAGCACCAGACCGTCCTGGCCGGCGCGATGCCGCGCGGCACTGTCGGCGATCTGCGTCGCCGTCGAGAAATGGATGAAACCATCTGCGCGATCCTGCGATGATCCTTCATAGACGCCGGCCGCGGCGGCGGCGCGCCATTCCTCGTCTCGGCACATATGAAAGATCAGGGCTGTGTCCATCGCTCGTCAAACCTAGCCGCGCCGTCCCGCCGGTGCAACAGACTCGACCGAAAACCGGCACTACCGAAAATGCGTGGGATGCCGCCACGATCGGCGTGGCAAGGTTGTGGGCTAAAGTCACGGGTCAGCCCTTGGGCCGGATGACATGAAGCTCGTCATCACCCGCCGCTGAAAGGCGAGGAAGAGCGCGAGGGCCGGCAGGCCGGCAAGCGTGATGCCGCCGCGATCGCCGGCCGGTTCACCGGCAGAACGACGGACCAGAGCCGGCGCCAATGGCCGGCGCCGTCGATCGCGGCCGCGTCGAGCAGCTCGCGCGGGAAGGCCATGAAGTGCTGGCGGAGCAGGAAGACGGCATAGGGCATCGCTCTGGTTCAGATCCCACTGAAAAATGCCTCCGCCGACCGTCCCGGCACGATGCTTGGCGTGAAGCCTCTTGGCCAAGCCGCGTTTCGCTGCCTATGATTTTAGCCCTGGGCCGAGACTCGATCCGATTCATCGTTGGGTGTCCTGCCGGCCGCGCGACCTGCTTCTCGATCCGACGGGATATAAAAACCACCCGGCGGTGTTGTGATGGAGATATCGGCTATGACGGCACTCACCTATATCGACGGCTCGTGGCATACGGGCAATCCGCCGATTCTCGGTTCGATGAGCCATGCGAGCTGGCTCGCCTCGATGATCTTCGATGGGGCGCGGGCCTTCGAGGGTGTGGCACCGGATCTCGACCTGCATTGTGCGCGCGCCGTCGCCTCGGCGCGCCGCATGGGGCTCGGGCCGATGCTCAGCCCCGGTGAAATCGAAGATATCGCCCGCGACGGGATCCAGCGCTTCGCGCGCGGCGCCGAACTTTATATCCGGCCGATGTTCTTCGCGGAGACGGGCATCATCGTGCCGGAGCCGGCCAGCACACGGTTCGTGCTCGCCGTCTATGACGAGCCCTTGCCAAAGCCGACCGGCTTTTCGTGCTGCCTGTCGAGCTTTCGCAGGCCATCGCCCGACATGGCGCCGACCGATGCCAAGGCCTCCTGCCTCTATCCGAACACCGCCCGGGCGATGGGCGAGGCGCGCGCCAAGGGTTTCGACAACGCGGTGGTGCTGGATGCGCTGGGCAATGTGGCGGAATTCGCAACGGCCAATCTGTTCATCGCCAAGGACGGCGCCGTGCATACGCCGGCCTGCAACGGCACGTTCCTGAACGGCATCACCCGGCAACGGGTCATCGCCTTGCTGGAGCGCGCCCATGTGACGGTTTATGAGCGGCGCCTCACCATGGCCGATATCCTGGATGCCGACGAGGTTTTCTCCAGCGGCAATTTCGGCAAGGTGATCCCGGTGACGCGGGTCGAGCAGCGCGACCTGCAACCGGGCCGGTTCTTCGACCGCGCGCGCTCTCTGTATTGGGATTTCGCGCATTCGGCTTGAGTGCCAGAGGTCACCGGCTTGGTAAGGAGACGACGGTCCAGGGGATACGGCCCTTCGCAGGTCTGGAATCCTTGGCCGCCGAACTCGCTATGAAGGGGCTTGCCGAGGATTTCCGGAATACTCGACGGATTTCCCGTAAATAATGGTTATCTCGCTACGAGACGCACCTTTGGGGAGTAAAAATGGCACAAGAGGCAACTATAACAATTGCCGATTACCTTATAATCGCGGCAACGGTAGCTGGCCCTATTTTGGCAGTTCAGGCCCAAAAATGGATAGAGGCGTTCCGAGAAGCCCGGAGCCAAAAAACACTCTATTCTTTTCGCTTATGGTCTATCGCGCGACGCCCATGGCCCGCGAACGCATTCTCGCACTTAATTCCATTGATATTGTTTTTCATAAGGACAAAGTAATTATCGCGGCGTGGCGAGAATACTATGACATGTTGACCCCAGTTACGCCGCAGGAACCCGAGAAATACGTCGATCTATTGTATATAATTAGCCGAAAATTAGGATATGATTTTGACAAGATCATGCTTCGAAGAGTCGTTTATCTTCCACAGGGCCACGTTGATGAGGCTAACGCACAAACTGCACTCAGGGAGAGCATTACGAACGTCATGACCGGGCAGCGTGATATTCAACGAGCAATGTTTGATTACCTATCTGGTAACAGGGCGCTCAATGTAACTCTCGTGCCGCCCTCAAATCAGCCACCCTCGGCAATTATACCTTGAGCATCCCGCCCACTGTTGATCCGCCGCCAGAAGCGCGCCCGCCACGTGTTGCGCCTCGAATCAAGGCCGCCCCCTCGATCCGGCAAATCTATTGGTGCGACTTCTGGACGGATTCACAACTCCCCGAGATGTGGAAGCGGCGGCCCGCCATTGTCGTGTCGTTCAAAAACACCCTTGCCGGGCCTTGTACCGTCCTCCCCACATCGAGCGAACCGCAGGACGCCAACCCTTGGGCGCATAAGCTTTCGTTTCGGCCAGACGGTCGCACGGAATCATGGGTTATCTGCAATCACCCCATCACCGTCGCACCCAGCCGGTTTTCTCAATTCCACAGCGTCCCGGTCATTCCCCGGCTGTCTGTGGACGAGTTCGACCGGATATTGCGGCTGTTGTTCAAATGGTTTCCTGTCCCAACGTCGCCAGCTGGGACTTGAAACCCGTACGAGAAAGCCGTACATTACGGATATCGCGGCGCTGGGAAGCCGGCTGTCCGTTACCCTCGCAAGAGGGGGTTAAATGCCAAGGGAGCCTAACGGCTCCCTTTGGTTTTTTTGGTGAGGCGAGTTCTCGGCCCATTCATTGACCATCATATGCCGCCCATCGCATTGGTGGCGCCTTAAGATTCTCCGTCGCAATCCGCCGGCTGCTACCCGTCGACATGCCGCTTGATCCGGCGGCCGGCGGGTTTGGCCGATGGTTTTCGTCGGCGCCATAATTCGGTCGCGATGAAGGTCACCCCGCCGACCGACAGGGGCAGCAGGTGATAGACGCCCCGATAGACCAGTAGGGCCGACAGCACCGCCGGTGCCGGGACGGCCGGCGTCATGGTGAAGAGGATAATCGATTCGAAGACGCCGAGGCCGCCCGGCACGTTCGACAGAATGCCCAGCAGATAGGCCAGCACGAATACGCCCAGGAAGTTCGGAAAGCCGAAAGTCGGGCTGGATGGCAACAGCACGTAGAGGACGCTGGCGACCAGCAGCCAATCGACGGCCGAGATGACGATCTGGAAGGCGGCGAAGCGGGGGCTGGGGATCGCCAATTCGAAGCTGCCGACACGGATCGGCTTTTGCCGGATCAGACCGATCATGCCATAGCCGGCGACGACGGCGAGGCACAGGATGCCCAGCGCGCTGCACAGGCCGAGCGGCAGGTCGAGCCAGCCCTGCACGCGTCCCGCGTCGAACAGCAAGGCGATGCCGCCGATCGAGAACATGCCGAGGAACAGGGTGACGCCGCCCATCCCCATGATCTGGGCGACTTCGACCGCGCTGATGCCCCAGCGCGAATAAAGCCGGTAGCGCACCGCCCCGCCGGTCACCGCGGCGAAGCCCAGGGAATGGCTGATGCTGTAGGCCAGAAAAGCTGCGAGCGCGATCCGCCAATAGGCCAGATGGCGGCGGATGTAATAGACGCCGATCGCATCATAAGCGGTCAGCGCCGAATGGCTGATGATGGTCAACAAGACCGCCAGGGCGATGCTGGATGCCGGAAATTGCCGGAGTTCGTGCCACAGCTGGTCCAGCCGGACGCCGTGCAACGACCGGTCGAGCAGCACCAGCGCGCCGGCGAACAAGACGATGCCCGCCGCGAGGCCGGTGAAGCGACGTCGCCTGGTGCTCATGCGGTGGCCGTGTGGGTCAACTATGGCAATTTCATCGGGGCGGTTTCTGAGAATCGGTCCCGCGACTCCCCGGGAGGCACGGCGTCGAGCGGCGCACCATCTAACCGGTTTCGCCGACCAGGACCACGGCTTTGTCACGTCGCAGGCGCGCGATACGGGTAGGGCAAGGGGGGTGCGGTGGACTTGCGGCTCGCTCTATACTGCGCATAGCCATGGATTCGCCCCTCCGCCCTGATCAGCCGTCCGCGGCCGCCTCACCCTCCCATCCGCGACCGCCGGTCGCTCCGGTCCTGGTGCTGGGCATGCGTCGCGGCGTGTGGCTCACGAGCGATGGCGAGATCGAACCCTTGGGCCTGCCGGAGCTCGCCCGGCGGGCCCGAGCCGAGGCGCCGATCCTGTGCCACGCGCCGGCGGCGGCCCGCCGCTTGGGCCTGCGCGAGTTCGCCGCCTATGACGTGCTGGAGCTGTTCGCTTGGATCATGCCCGCCCGGTTCGCCGTGCCGACACCGACCGGCCTCGCCGCGGCGCTGGGCCTGCCGGTGCCCCGCTCGCTCGAGGATGCGGCGGTGTCGCTGCTTGAAATGGTGACGCTGCTCCTGCGCGGGCTCGCCGCTACCCATGTCGAGGATGGCCGCCTGGCGCTCGCCATGGCCCGCGCCGGCTGGAGCTGGGGCCCGGCGGTGGCGGCGGCGCTTGGTGCTGGCCCCCGTGGCGCTGGCCCCCGTGGTGCTGGCCAAGGTGTCGCGGCGGCCCCGGGCGCGACACGCGCGCCATCCCAGCCGGTCTTGGCCCGCGACGCAACCGCCGGTCTCGCGATCTGGCAACGTCTCACCGAATGGTCGGAGAGCGGACCGATCGATCCGCCGACCCATTATCCGGTCGACCCGGCGGAGGCGCGTCGCCGCCTGGCCGAGCTGATCGGTGAAATAGGCTCCGCCGATCCGGACGGTGCCCGCCCCGAGGCCCGGCCCCAGCAAGCGGACTACGCCTCCGCCGTCAGCCAGGCCTTCTTGCCGCGCCAGGCGGAGGATACGCCGCGGGTGGTGCTGGCCGAGGCCGGCACGGGGGTCGGCAAGACCCTGGGATATCTCGCCCCCGCCAGCGTCTGGGCGGAGCGCAATCAAGGGCCGGTGTGGATTTCGACCTATACCCGGAACCTGCAGCACCAGATCGAAGGCGAACTCGATCGGCTGTTCCCGGATCCGGCGGTCAAGGCGGCGCGGGTCGTGCTGCGCAAGGGCCGCGAGAATTACCTCTGCCTGCTGAATTTCGAGGAGGCGATGCGGGCCGCGGCGCAACGGGCGATGGCTCAGCAGCCGGGCGACGTCGTCGGGCTCGGCCTTCTGGCGCGCTGGGCGCTGGCGACCAAGGATGGCGCGCTGGTTGGGGGTGATTTGCCCGGTTGGCTGGTTGAGCTCATTGGCCGGCCGATGTCGCTCGGCCTCGCCGATCGCCGGGGCGAGTGCATCTATTCGGCTTGCGCGCATTATGCCAAATGCTTCATCGAGAAGAGCGTCCGGCGCGCCCGGCGGGCCGATATCGTGGTCGCCAATCATGCGCTGGTGATGACCCAGGCGGCGCTGGGCGGGCTGGATGACAGCTATTTGCCGACCCATTACGTGTTCGATGAAGGCCACCATGTGTTCGATGCCGCCGATGGCGCGTTCTCGGCGCATCTCAGCGGCTTGCAGACTGCCGATCTGCGCCGCTGGCTGTTGGGTGCCGAACAGGGCAGCCGGGGCCGGGCGCGCGGGCTGCGCCGGCGCATGGAGGATCTGATCGCGACCGACGAGGCGGCCCTCGACGCGGTGCAGGCGGTGCTGGTCGCCGCCGCGCAATTGCCCGGGGAGGCCTGGATCCAGCGCCTGGCGACCGGCGAGCCGGTCAATCCGGTCGAGCGGTTCCTGGCTATGGTGCGGCGTCAGGTCCTGGCCCGGGCGACGGCGCCGGAAACCGGCTTCGCGATCGAGACCGACAAGTTGCCGGCGGTCGACGGGTTGCTGGAGGCGGCGGCGGATTGCGCGCTCGCCTTGGCCCGGCTGGCTCGACCGATCGAGGCGTTGCTGGCCCGGTTGGCGCACCGGCTGGATGAGGACGCCGAGACGCTGGACACGCCGGAGCGCAATCGCCTGGAGGCGACGATCCGCAGTCTGACCCGCCGCGGCAGCCTCAATCTGCGCGCCTGGCGGGCGATGCTGGACGATATGGGCCGCGCGACGCCGGCGGGCTTCGTCGATTGGCTGACCATCGAACGGCAGGATGGCCGCGACGTCGATGTCGGTCTGCACCGCCATTGGATCGATCCGACCGTACCCTTCGCCGAAATGGTGGCGAAGCCGGCCCATGGCGTGGTGCTGACCTCGGCGACGCTGACCGACGGGACCGGTGATGTGGTCGCCGATTGGCAGGCGGCCGAGGCGCGCACCGGGGCGGCACATCTGCCGTCGCCCGCGTTTCGCGCCCGTGTGCCGTCGCCGTTCGATTACCCGGCGCTGACCCGTGTGCTGATCGTGACCGATGTCCGGCGTGACGATATCGCCCAGGTCGCCGCCGCGTATCGCGCGCTGTTTCTGGCATCGGGCGGCGGTGCGCTTGGCCTGTTCACGGCGATCGCCCGGCTGCGGGCGGTGCATGACCGGCTGGTCGAGCCGCTCGATCAGGCCGGCCTGTCGCTCTATGCCCAGCATGTCGACGGCATGGATATCGGGACCTTGATCGACATCTTCCGCGCCGAGGAGGATGCCAGCCTGCTCGGTACCGACGCGGTGCGCGACGGTGTCGATGTGCCTGGCCGCAGCTTGCGGCTGATCGTGTTCGACCGGGTGCCCTGGCCCCGCCCCGGCATCCTGCATCGGGCGCGCCGACAGGCGTTCGGCGGGCGCGCTTATGACGATATGCTGGCCCGCCTGCGTTTGAAGCAGGCGTTCGGCCGGCTGGTCCGGCGCGCGGGAGATACGGGTGTGTTCGTCATCCTCGATCCGATGCTGCCATCGCGACTGCTCGGCGCGTTTCCCGAGGGCGTCGAGATCGCCCGCGTCGGCCTCGCCGAGGCGGTCGAGCTGACCAAGCGGTTTTTAACACCCGACGCGCCTGGCCCCGCCGGTGGCTGACGCATCATCGTACCGGTTATCGCCATAATCGTCGTAGCATCTCTCGCCGGCCCGGCTAAGCAGCTCACCGTCAGCCCGTTATGAGGACTTCATGATCGACCACCACTCCGCCTTGATCTACACGATGGTCCTGGTCTCGGCCGCCGATATGGACATGACTGACGCCGAGCTGCATGTCATCGGCGAGATCGTCAGCTTCCTGCCGGTGTTCAGGGATTACGACAAGAGCAAGCTGACCACGACCTTGAGCCAATGCGCCGAACTCGTTGCCAAGGAGGACGGGCTGGAGGAAAGCCTGGCGGCGATCAAGGCGGCCTTGCCGACCCGGCTGCGCGAGACCGCCTACGCGCTCGCCTGCGACGTCGTCGCGGTCGACGGCGAGGCGAGCCAGGAGGAATTGCGGTTGCTCGAGCTGATCCGACACCGGCTGTCGGTCGACCGCTTGATCGCCGCCGCCATCGAGCGCGGCGCCAGGGCCCGCTTCATGAAGGCCGCTTCATGATGGTCGACGCCGCCTGATCTGCCGTGTGGCGGCGACGTCGTTGCCATTCACCAGGACGGCGCCACTTACGGGGACGGGACTCACCGGGATTGGCCGGGCGCGCTCCACCGCCACGACGGGATGGTCCAGGGCGGGTGTCGCGTGGCGCCGCTTGCGCCACAGCTTGCGCAGCGACTTGGCAAAGCGGTCCTCCCGGCGCCCCAGCGCGTCGAAGAATTCGGCATCGACGCGCTCCAGCTGCGGCAGGGCCTCCGCCAGCCGCGCGGCCCCGGCCGGGGTGAGCGCCAGGGTGCGCGCCCTGGTATCGACAGGGTTGCGATCCCGCTGAACCAGACCCACCGCCTCCAGGCTGCGCAAGACCTGCGACGTCATCATGACATCGGCACCCAGCGACTGCGCCAGGCTCGCTTGATTGATCGGTCCACCCGCCTCGATCCGTTCCTTGAGGCCGGCCAGCAGGATGACCTGAACATAGGTGATGTGGAGCGGCGCCAGGGCGGCGCGGATCGCGCGCTGCCATCCGTTCGTGATCTGCCAAAGCATGAACCCCCGGCCGAGCGGTTCGGGCTCGTCCATCTCCTCGGTGCGGTCCATTTCAGCATGACTCTGCGCCATCGGGTTTCCTCCCCAGTCTGTTTTTTTCTTTAGCCGTCTATGGTGCGCTATCCGGCGCGCGCTGCAAGGGACAATTCACAAGACGCCGCGATTCCAGCAGCAGTCTCGGTCATTGGCTGCTAATGCATTGATTCAACTGAACATTAAGCTTTTGTTCGGGATGTCGGGGCATGCTTTTTGCGTTATCTCGGGTGTCATCACCAAATTCGGGGGTGTGGTCAAGATGATCGAACTGAGCGAAACGCCGCGACTGATCAACGGTTACCAACTGACGACCGCTGAAATCCTGTATCACATGCCGGATTTCCCGGACTTGCTGCAGAGCTATGTTTGGCAAAATCTGGACATGGCGCCGCATTTCCCGGTGTTGCGGCGGTTCCTGGATTTCTGGACCAAAAACCTCGACGGCAAGTTGCATTCGGTGATCGTCGACTCCTTGCCGGTCGGCCAGATCGGCGGCTGGCGTAACGCCAAGGCGTCGCTTACCCTGCATTGATGGGGAACCGGCACGGGCATGAACGGGACGGCGCGCGGGGATGCCGGGCCGATGGTCCTGATCCCTGTCGTCGACCTCCGCCGGGTCCCTTTGCCGACCGTCGTCGCTCTATGCATATCAGCCCGTGACGGTCTGTCCGGTCGAATCATCTTGCAAGCGAGGCTGGCACGCCTAACATCCGCTCTCCGGACCTCGTGTCCGGGACACGACGTTAAGGTGTGTTTTTGACCATCGCTGCCACCGCCGAACCGGCGCCGCGCGTCGCCGGCTCGCCCCGGCCGATAGCCTATTGGCTGATCGCCTCCGCGGTTCTCATTCTCGCCATGATCGTCATCGGCGGGATCACGCGACTGACTGAATCCGGCCTTTCGATTACCGAATGGAAGCCGATCACTGGCATCTTGCCGCCGTTGTCGGAACGCGCCTGGATCGCCGAATTCGAGAGATATCAGCAGATCCCGCAATACCGGGCGATGAATCTCGGCATGACGCTCGACGCGTTCAAGACGATCTATGCCTGGGAATATGTCCACCGCCTGCTGGGGCGGCTGATCGGCGTGGTCTTCGCGGTGCCGTTGCTGATCTTCTTGCTGCAAGGCCGGGTGACGCGCCGGATGGTGCCCCGGCTGCTTGGCTTGCTGGTGCTCGGCGGCCTGCAAGGCGTGCTGGGCTGGTACATGGTGAAAAGCGGCTTGGCCAATCGGGTGGATGTCAGCCAATACCGGCTGACCGCCCATCTGGGCTTGGCCGTGCTGATCTACGCGGCCCTGGTTTGGCAGGCCGCCGATCTCTTGCGGCGCGAGCCGCTGTGGCTCGAAGGCGTCTGCGTCCGGCGATTCAGAAGGGCCGCCGCGGCGGTGGTTTGCCTGGCCTTCCTGACCATGCTCGCCGGCGGTTTCGTCGCCGGCCTGCATGCCGGATTGACCTACAACACCTTCCCGCTGATGGATGGCAAGCTGATCCCGGGCGGGTATTTCATCCAGACGCCATGGTGGTCGAACTGGTTCGAGAATGTCGCGACCGTTCAGTTCGATCATCGGCTGCTGGCGACGCTTACCTTCGTCGGCATCGCGGCGTTCTGGGCGGTCGCTCAGCGCTTCCCGCTGCCCAAAACGGTGCGGCGCCCGCTCAACGCGATGATGGTGATGGCGCTAGTGCAGGTCGCCCTCGGTATCTCGACCCTGCTGCTGCAGGTGCCGATCGCCTTGGCCGCCGCCCATCAGGCCGGGGCCGTCCTGCTGCTGACCTTCGCCTTGCTGACCCTGCATGGGCTGAAGCAATCGCAAGGAGTTCGCGGGACATCCGAAAGGTTGTGTTACCGTAGGCTGTAAGTCTTTCCCGAGCGGGCGATTTTCCGCAGCACCTTTATCGAAGCATCTTTGCCGTGACAGCGATCTCCAGCTTTGGTCCTCACGCGCCGGTCGCCCGGCTGCCCGATCCACGTCTGATCGGGTTGCGCGTCCTCATCGCCGATGACAGCCGCTTCATGCGGGAATTGCTGAAGGCCATGCTGTACGGCATCGGCGTCGGTCATGTCATCGAGGCGGAGAACGGTGCCGTGGCCCTCGCCGAGATGGCCCGTGAGATGGTCCATCTCGTCTTCGTCGACATGATGATGGGACCGATCGACGGCATCGAATTGTGCCAGTTGCTGCGTAAGGACGCCTATAGCCCGGACCGTTCCGTGCCGATCGTCATGGTGACGGGCTATACGGATGCGTTCCGGATTCGCCGCGCGCGGGACGCCGGGGTCACCGAAATCATGGCGAAACCGATCTCGCTCGACGCGGTCTATCGGCGAGTGCTCGCGGTGCTGGAAAAACCCCGCCCGTTCATCGCCGTCCGGCACTATGTCGGTCCGGACCGGCGGCGTACCAGCCTGCATCACGCCGGGGCCGAGCGCCGGGACCGGTCATAAAGGGCCGCTCGGATTGACGAACGCTCCTAGGCGAAGCGGCGGGCGACCATCAGTTTCTTGATCTCGCCGATCGCCTTGGCCGGGTTTAGCCCCTTGGGGCAGGTCTTGGTGCAGTTCATGATGGTGTGGCAGCGATACAGCCGGAACGGATCTTCCAGATCGTCGAGCCGTTCGCCGGTCTTCTCGTCGCGGCTATCGGCGATCCAGCGATAGGCCTGCAGCAGGACCGCCGGACCGAGATAGCGGTCGCCGTTCCACCAATAGCTCGGGCAACTCGTCGTGCAGCAGAAGCACAGGATGCATTCCCACAAGCCGTCCAGCTTTTCACGATCGGCCTCGGATTGCAGGCGTTCGCCATCCGGCGGCGGCGGGGTATCGGCCTGCAGATAGGGCTTTACCGAGGCGTATTGCGCATAGATCTGGGTGAGGTCCGGCACCAGATCCTTGATCACCGCCATATGCGGCAGCGGATAGATCCGCACGTCGCCCTTCACCTCGTCGATCGATTTCAGGCAGGCCAGCGTGTTGGTGCCGTCGATGTTCATCGAACACGACCCGCAGATGCCCTCGCGGCAGGAGCGGCGGAAGGTCAGCGTGGTGTCGATCTCGTTCTTGATCTTGATCAGCGCGTCCAAGACCATCGGGCCGCAGGCGTCCAGATCGACCTCATAGGTGTCCAGGCGCGGGTTCTGCCCGTCATCGGGGCTCCAGCGATAGATCTTGAAGTTCTTGATCCGCTTGGCGGCCGTGCCCTGCACGGGCGCGGCGCGGAAGACCTTGCCTTCCTTGACCTTGGAGTTCGCCGGCAGCGTGAATTCAGCCATGGGTTACCAGTCCTTCGGCGCAGCGCGCCCGGCATCGCTCCGGGGCGGCGCCGCTGCGATTGAACGATAGGGGGAAAGTCTGATCAGTAGACGCGGGCTTTGGGCGGGAAGGCCTGAACCTCGTTCGACAGGGTATAGAGATGCACCGGCCGGTAATCGATCGCGGTGGTGCCGTCGGCACCCAGCCAGGTGACCGTGTGCTTCATCCATTCCTTGTCGTCGCGGTCCGGATAGTCCTCATGCGCATGGGCGCCGCGGCTTTCCTTGCGGTTGACCGCCGAATTCAGGGTGACCACCGCTTGGCTGAGCAGATTGTCCAGCTCCAGCGCCTCGACCAGATCGGTGTTCCAGACCATCGACCGGTCGGAAATACCAAGATCGACCATCGACGACGAGACGGCGGCGATTTCCTTGACGCCCTGGGCCAGTACGGTGTCGGTGCGGAACACCGCGCAGTTGTTCTGCATGGTCCGCTGCATCGCCAGGCGGATCTCGCCGCTTTTCAGCTTGCCCGAGGAATTGCGGATCTTGTCCAGCCGGGCGATCGCGGCGTCGCCGGCATCGGTCGGCAGCGGTTTGTGGGTGGTGCCCGGGCGCACCACTTCCGATGCCCGATGGGCGGCGGCGCGGCCGAACACGACGATATCCAGCAGTGAATTGGTACCCAGTCGATTGGCACCATGCACCGACACGCAGGCTGCCTCGCCGATCGCCATCAGGCCGGGGACGATCCCGTCCGGGTTGGACTTGGTCGGCCGCAGCACCTCGCCGTGATAATTGGTCGGGATGCCGCCCATGTTGTAGTGCACGGTCGGCAGCACCGGGATCGGCTCCTTGGTGACGTCGACGCCGGCGAAGATCTTCGCGGTCTCGGAGATGCCGGGCAGCCGCTCATGCAGCACCGAGGCGTCGAGATGTTCCAGATGCAGCAGGATGTGATCCTTCTGCGGGCCGCAGCCGCGGCCTTCGCGGATCTCCATGGTCATCGACCGGCTGACTACGTCGCGCGAAGCCAGATCCTTGGCCGAGGGGGCATAGCGCTCCATGAAGCGCTCGCCTTCCGAATTGGTGAGGTAGCCGCCTTCGCCGCGCGCACCCTCGGTGATCAGGCAGCCGGCGCCATAGATGCCGGTTGGGTGGAACTGGATGAACTCCATATCCTGCAGCGGCAGCCCGGCGCGCAGCACCATGGCGTTGCCGTCGCCGGTGCACGTATGCGCCGAGGTGCAGGAGAAATACGCCCGGCCATAGCCGCCGGTCGCCAGCACGACCTCATGGGCGCGGAACCGGTGCAGCGTGCCGGTCGCCAGGTCCCAGGCCATGACGCCCCGGCAGGCGCCGTCCTCGTCCATGATGAGGTCGAGGGCGAAATACTCGACGAAGAACTCGGCATTGTTCTTCAGCGATTGCTGGTACAGCGTATGGATGATCGCATGGCCGGTCCGGTCGGCGGCGGCGCAGGCGCGCTTCGCCATGGTCTTGCCGTAATCGACCGTGTGGCCTCCGAACGGCCGCTGATAGATCTTGCCGTCGGGCGTGCGCGAGAACGGCACGCCGTAATGTTCCAGCTCGATCACCGCCGGGATCGCGTTGCGGCACATGTATTCGATGGCGTCCTGGTCACCCAGCCAGTCCGACCCCTTGACGGTGTCGTACATGTGCCAGCGCCAATCATCCTCGCCCATGTTGCCCAGGGCGGCGCCGATGCCGCCTTGCGCCGCCACGGTGTGGCTGCGCGTCGGGAACACCTTGGTGATGCAGGCTGTTTTCAGCCCCTCGATGGTCATGCCGAGGGTGGCGCGCAATCCGGCGCCGCCGGCGCCGACGACCACCACGTCGTAAGTGTGGTCGATGATCGGATACGTGGTTGCCATGCTGTTGCTAGCCTCCGAAAGCGATGCGCAGGACCGAGAAGATCCCGGCGACCGCGAGGATCAGGCAGCCGAATTTCAGCGCCACCAGACAGACGATCTTGACCCACTCGACATGGATATAATCCTCGATCACCACTTTGACGCCGGTCGCGACGTGGTGAAACGTCACGGCCAAGGTCAGGATCAACAGGATCGACACCACCGGCGAGGCGACCCAGGTGGTGAAGCTTTCGTAATCCGCCCCGGCATGGCCGATCACGCCGATCACGAACCACAGGGTCAGCGGGATGAGCGCGACCGAGGTCAGCCGCATCGACCACCATTCATGAGCACCCTCGCGGGCCGAGCCCAGGCCGTAGACCCGCTTCAGCGGGGTGCGCATCTCCGACGATCCGCTCATCAGCTCATCCCCCAGCTGGCGAGGCCGGCGATCCAGGCGATCAGCGTCAGCGCGACCGTCGCAATCAGAACGGCGTAGCCGGACCGGTAGGCGGTCTGGATCTCGAAGCCGTAGCCCATATCCCAGAACAGATGCCGGATGCCGTTCGCCAAATGGTAGAACAGCGAGACCGACCAGCCGAACAGCAGCAGCAGTCCGAACCAGGAGCCGACGAAGCCGGCGACGCTGAGATACGCCGCCTCGCCCGAGGCGGCGGCGACCAGCCACCACACCAGCAATAAGGTGCCGACACTCAGGGCCAAGCCGGTAGCCCGATGGGAGATCGACAGGATCGAGGTGATTTGTGGCTTGTACACCTGCAGGTGCGGTGACAGCGGCCGATTGACAATCGACATCAAGGCGCCTCGGAAAGTGAAGCCCTGGGGCAGGGTCCGGCCAAAACCTCAGGTGCGGCGAATTTCATTCGATAAAACCGAGACATAGAGCGGTGCCGAAGGCAAGTCAACGCTGCGCCGCAGCATGGCGCGTACCATGCTCACGCGGGCGTGTCTCGCGACAATTCGGCGATGTCCTGGGCGAGCGTCAGCAGCCGGCGCGCCTCGACGACATGCAGGGTCTCGATCAGCTTGCCATCGACCAGCACGACGCCCTTGCCGGCCGCCCGGGCGGTCTCGAACGCCGCGACCAGCTTCTCCGCCCAGGCGATCTCCGCCGCGTCGGGCGCGAAGATGGCGTTGGCCGCCGCGATCGTTTTGGGATGGATCAGCGTCTTGCCGTCGAAGCCCAGCTCCAGCCCCTGCCGGCACGCGGCCGCGAAGCCCTCGTCATCGGCGAGGTCCAGATGCACCCCGTCCAGCACGGCGAGGCCATAGGCCCGGGCGGCCAGCAGACAGAGGCTGAGGCCGGTCAGCAGCGGCAGCCGGTCGCGGGTGTGGCGGGCATGCAGGTCCTTCGCCAGATCCGAGGTGCCCATGATAAAGCCGCCGAGCCGGGGGCTCGCCGCCGCGATCTCCTCGGCATGCAGCAGGCCGAGCGGCGTTTCCATCATGCACCAGAGGGCGAGCGATTCCGGCGCGCCCGCCCGGTCGAGCAGGCTTGCCGCCTGGCGGATATGCGCCGCCGCCTCGACCTTCGGCAGCAGCACGCCCTGCACCGGCAGGCTTGCCACCGCCGCGAGATCGGCCGCCCCCCATGCCGTGTCGAGCCCGTTCACCCGGATGATCAGCTCGCGCCGGCCATAGCCGCCTTCGGTCACCGCCGCGGCGATCGTCTCGCGCGCGCGCGTCTTCGCATCCGGCGCCACCGCGTCCTCCAGATCGAAGATCAGCGCGTCGGCCGGCAGGGTACGGGCCTTTTCCAGCGCCCTTGCATTCGATCCCGGCATATAGAGCATGCTGCGGCGGGGTCTGACATCGGTTGGCATCGGCGTTATCCTCCTGGCGCGGCGAATCGACCCCAAATAGCCGTTTGGAGCAAGCCCTCTCCCCAGCAGCCCTCTTCTGGAGACGACGCCCAGTGCGCAGCATCCTTTCGATACAATCCTGGGTCAGCTACGGCCATGTCGGCAACGCCGCGGCGGTGTTTCCGCTGCAGCGGCTGGGCTTCGAGGTCTGGGCGGTGAACACCGTGCAGTTCTCCAACCATCCCGGCTATGGCCAGTGGCGCGGCCGGGTGCTGGAGGCGGCGGCTGTGGTGGAACTGATCCAGGGCATCGGCGAGCGCGGCGTGCTGCCGGACTGCTCGGCCGTGCTGTCCGGTTACATGGGCGACGCCGCCCTCGGCGAGGCAATCCTAGGAGCCGTCGACGCGGTCAAGGCCGCCAATCCCCGGGCGCTCTATTGCTGCGACCCGGTGATGGGCGATGTCGACCGCGGCTTCTTCGTGCGGCCGGGCATTCCGGAATTCTTCCGCGACCGGGCGGTGCCCGCCGCCGACATCGTCACGCCCAACCAGTTCGAGCTGGAATACCTGACCGGCCGGCCGATCGACAGCCTGGCCGGCGCGCTCGACGCCGTGGCGGCGGTCCTCGCCATGGGGCCGCGCCGGCTGCTGCTGACCAGCCTGCGCCGCGCCGATGGACCGACCGACGCGATCGAGATGCTGGCGGCGGACGAGACAGGTACCTGGCTGGTCTCGACACCGCTGCTGCCGATATCGGTCAACGGTGCCGGCGACGCGGTGGCCGCCCTGTTCCTCGCCCATCTGCTTAAGACCGACGACACGGCGACGGCCCTGGCCGAGGCTGCCGCGGCGATCCACGCCGTCCTGGCCGAAACCAATGCGCGCCAGGCCCGGGAGATCCAGCTGATCGCCGCTCAGGACGAGTTGGTCGCCCCGAAGCGCCGCTTCGACGTGCGGCGGGTCCGATAGGCTGGCCGGGTCGACCGCCGCCTGGGAATAGCCCCGGGGGCGCAGGGGCTGGGTGAGGTGGCCCTAAACCCTACTTCGCGATGACGCGCAGCTTTGGCGGTTTGGCGGTCAGGTAGTCGCCGGCCAGGAGCTCGGCGATCTGCACCGCATTGAGGGCGGCGCCCTTCCTCAGATTGTCGGAGACGACCCAGATGTTCAGGCCGTTCTTGACCGTCGGGTCCTTGCGGATCCGGCTGACATAGACCGCGTCTTCGCCGGCGCTTTCCTGCGGCGTCACATAGCCTTCATCGGTTCGGTGGTCGAGCACCACGATGCCCGGCGAGGCTTTCAGCACGGCGCGCGCCTGGGCTTCGCTGATCGGTTGCTCGAACTCGATGTTGACCGCCTCGGCATGGCCGATGAAGACCGGCACGCGCACGCAGGTGGCGGTCACCGCGATATCCGGATCCAGGATCTTGCGGGTCTCGGCCGCCATCTTCCACTCTTCCTTGGTCGAGCCGTCATCCATGAACACGTCGATATGCGGGATGACGTTGAAGGCGATCTGCTTGGTGAACCGTTCCGGCCGGATCGGGTCGTTGACGAAGACCGCGCGGGTCTGATTGAACAGCTCGTCCATCGCTTCCTTGCCGGCGCCGGACACGGATTGATAGGTCGACACCACGACGCGCTTGATCTTGGCGGCCTTGTGCAGCGGCTTCAGCGCCACGACCATCTGGATGGTCGAGCAATTCGGATTGGCGATGATGCCGCGCTTGGTATAGCCGGCGATGGCCTCTGGATTGACCTCGGGCACGACCAGCGGCACGTCCGGGTCCATGCGGAAATGCGAGGTGTTGTCGATCACCACGGCCCCGGCCTTGGCCGCGCGCGGCGCATGCACGGCGGACACCTTGGCGCCGGGCGAGAACAGCGCGATGTCGATACCCTTGAAGTCGAAGGTGTCGAGATCGCGAACCTTGAGGATTTCCTTCTCGCCGAACGACACTTCAAGACCGATCGACCGGGTCGATGCCAAGGCCACGACGTCCGAGACGGGGAAGTCCCGCTCGTCCAGAGTGGAGAGCATTTCCCTGCCCACATTGCCCGTGGCGCCGACGACCGCTACCCTGTAGCCCATGATGGCCTATCCGAACTGATTTACGATGGACCGCGACACTTAAAGCCGATGGTCCGCGATATCAAGGGAGCAGCACATGGCGGCACCGCTCGGGAGCTATGCGGAATTCTGGCCGCACTATCTGCGCGCTCATCGGAACCGGCGCAGCCGGGGGCTGCATTACGCCGGTACCAGCCTCGCCCTGCTGTGTCTGGCGATGGCGATCGCCACCATGGACTGGCGCTTTCTGATCGCCGCCCCGGTCGTCGGCTACGCTTTCGCCTGGATCGGCCATCTGGGCTTCGAGGGCAACCGTCCGGCGACCTTCGGCCATCCTTTCTGGTCGCTGTTCAGCGATCTCAGGATGCTCGGGCTATGGGTCACCGGCCGGCTCGGCCCGCATCTCGCGCAGGCGGGGGTTGAGGCGGGTTAGCTGCGGGCCGTCGGATGAAGCAGGGGTCACATCTCAAAAGACCGCTCCTTACCCTCCCAGCCGCTCCAGCTCCGCGACGATCGCCTTGCCCATTTCCGTGGTCGAGACACCGGTCATGCCGGGGCCGGTGATGTCATGGGTGCGCACACCGCGGTCGAGCAGGTTCTGCACAGCCTGCTCCAGCAGGCTTGCCTGTTCGCTGAGATCGAAGGAATAGCGCAGCATCATGGCGAGGCTGAGGGTCGAGGCCAGCGGGTTCGCCAGGTTCTTGCCGGCGATATCCGGGGCGGAGCCGTGCACCGGCTCGTAAAGCGCCAGCCGCCGGCCCGAATTGTCGGGTGCCCCCAGCGAGGCGGAGGGCAGCATGCCGAGCGAGCCGGTCAGCATCGCGGCGCAATCGCTGAGGATGTCGCCGAACAGATTGTCGGTGACGATCACGTCGAACTGCTTGGGCTTGCGCACCAGCTGCATGGCGCAGTTATCGGCATACATGTGCGATAGCTCGACATCGGCGTATTCCGCCTGATGCAGCCGGGTCATGATCTCGCGCCACAGCACGCCCGATTCCATGACATTGGCCTTCTCGACCGAGCAGACGCGGTTGTCGCGCTTGCGGGCGAGCTCGAAGGCGACGCGGCCGACCCGTTCGATCTCGCCCTCGGTATAGCTCTGCGTGTTGTAGCCCCGGCGGGTACCGTCGGGCCGCGTCTCGATGCCGCGCGGCTCGTTGAAATAGATGCCGCCGGTCAGCTCGCGGATGATCATGAGGTCGAGGCCGCGGATGATCTCGGGCTTCAAGGTCGAGGCGTCGACCAGCGCGTCGAATACCAGGGCCGGCCGCAGATTGGCGAATAGTGCCATCTCCTTGCGCAGGCGCAGCAAGCCGCGTTCCGGGCGCAGCGCGAAGGGCAGCGTCTCCCATTTCGGGCCGCCAACCGCGCCCAGCAGGACCGCGTCGGCGCCCATCGCCAGCCTCAGCGTGTCGTCATGCAGCGGTGTGCCATGCGCTTCATAGGCGCTGCCGCCGACCAGATCCTCGGTCACTTCGAAGGTGGCGAGGCGCTTGCGATCGAACCATTCGATCACGCGCAACACCTCGTTCATGACCTCTTTGCCGATGCCGTCGCCCGGCAGGACAAGCAGTTTCTTGTTCGATGGCACGGGGTAGTCCTCCCTAGGGTATTTATCAGGCAGCGATCTTTATGATGCGGGGGCGTTGAGCCAGGGCTGGCTCAGGGCGCGGTTGCGTTCGAAGCTGTCGATCGACTTGGTCTTCTCCAGGGTCAGGCCGATATCGTCCAACCCGTTGAGCAGGCAATGCTTGCGGAACGGCTCGATCTCGAAATGGATGATCTCGCCATCCGGCCGGCTGACCGTCTGGGCTTCCAGATCGATCGACAGCACGGCATTGGCGCCATTCCCGGCGTCTTCCAGCAGTTTCGCGCAGATCTCCTCGGGCAGCACCAGCGGCAGGATGCCGTTCTTGAAGCTGTTATTATAGAAGATGTCGGCGAAGCTGGGCGCGATGATGCAGCTTATGCCGAAATCCAGCAGCGCCCAGGGCGCGTGTTCCCGGCTCGACCCGCAGCCGAAATTCCGGCCGGCGACCAGGATCTTGGCCTTGCGATAGGCCGGCTGGTTCAGCACGAAATCCGGGTTTTCCGAGCCGTCCGGACCATAGCGCATCTCGTCGAACAACCCCTTGCCGAGACCGGTGCGGCCGATCGTCTTCAAGTACTGCTTGGGGATGATCTTGTCGGTGTCGATATTGATCATCGGCAGGGGTGCGGCCACCCCATCGAGCTTGGTGAATTTATCCATCGGTCCGCCCTCGGATTTGGTTGACGCGGTCTTGTGAGGCCTCGCCGCCGCTACTCCAGCACCGGCAGCGTGCGCGGATCGGTCAGCCGGCCGGTCACCGCCGCCGCCGCGGCGCTCGCCGGGCTCATCAGATGGGTCCGGCCGCCCTTGCCCTGGCGGCCTTCGAAATTGCGGTTGGAGGTCGAGGCGCAGCGCTCGCCCGGTCCGACCTTGTCGGCGTTCATGGCGAGGCACATCGAACACCCGGCCTCGCGCCATTCGAATCCGGCATCGAGGAAGATACGGTCCAGCCCCTCGGCTTCCGCCTGTTCCTTGACCAATCCCGATCCCGGCACGATCAACACGGTGACACCCGGTGCTACATGCCGGCCGCGCGCCACCGCGGCGGCGGCGCGCAGATCCTCGATCCGGCCATTGGTGCACGATCCGATGAACACCTTTTGCACGGTGACCTCGGCGAGCGGTGTGCCGGGGGTCAGCCCCATATAGTCCAGGGCGCGGATCACCGCGTCGCGCTTGCCGGGATCCGGCTCGGCGGCGGGATCGGGCACGATGCCGGTCACTGGCAGAACGTCCTGCGGGCTGGTGCCCCAGGTCATCTGCGGCTCGATGGTCGAGGCGTCGAGGACGATCTCGCTGTCGTAGCGGGCACCCGCATCGGTCGGCAGGGTCTTCCAGAAGGCGAGCGCCTGTTCCCAGGCGGCGCCCTTGGGCGCCATCGGCCGGCCGCTCATATAGGCGAAGGTCGTCTCGTCCGGGGCGATCAGCCCGGCGCGGGCGCCGGCCTCGATCGACATGTTGCAGACCGTCATACGCCCGGCCATGTCGAGCGCCCGGATCGTCGATCCGGCATATTCGATGACATGGCCGGTGGCGCCGGCCGTGCCGATCCGGCCGATGATCGCCAGCACGATATCCTTGGCCGACACACCCGACCCAAGTTCGCCCTCGACGCGGATCAGCATGTTCTTCGCCGGCCGCTGGATCAGCGTCTGGGTCGCCAGTACATGCTCGACCTCCGACGTGCCGATGCCGAAGGCCAGCGAGCCGAACGCGCCATGGGTCGAGGTATGGCTGTCGCCGCACACGATGGTGGTACCCGGCTGGGTAAAGCCCTGCTCGGGACCGATGATGTGCACGATGCCCTGGCGGATATCGTCGATCGGGATATACGGCACGCCGAAATCGACGACGTTGCGTTCCAGCGTTTCGACCTGATTGCGCGCTTCCGGATCGGTGATGCCGGCGGCGCGGTCGGTAGTCGGCACGTTGTGGTCGGCGACCGCCAGCGTCGCATCGGTCCGCCGCACGCCGCGGCCGGCGAGGCGCAGGCCCTCGAAGGCCTGCGGGCTGGTCACTTCATGGACCAGGTGGCGGTCGATGTAGATCAGGCAGGTGCCATCATCCTGGCGGTCGACCAGATGGGCGGCCCAGATCTTGTCGAACAGGGTACGCGGCGTGGCCACGGCAGCACTCCTCCAACTCGTCTCGTTAAGACGGGCCTGTTTCGGCGGCCCGGCTTCAATCGATACGGATCATAGCGCCACGACGCGTCGAAGCGGGGCCGAAAAAATCGCCGGGCACCCTTGTGCTGGGACGCCATCCCATAAGGCAAGGGATGGCGCCAAGCCGGATGCCAAGCCGCCGGATTACTCCGCGGCGACGGTCTTGGTGCTGCGCGCCTTTTCGGTGATGCGCGCCGCTTTGCCGCGCAACCCACGCAGGTAGTACAGCTTGGCGCGGCGCACGGCACCGCGGCGGACCACCTCGATCAGGGTGAGGCGGGGCGAGTAGAGCGGGAACACGCGCTCCACGCCTTCGCCGTACGAGATCTTGCGCAGGGTGAAGTTCGAATTGATGCCGGCGTTCTTGCGGGCGATGCACAGGCCTTCGAAGGCCTGAATCCGCTCGCGCTCGCCTTCGACGACCTTCACGCTCACCTTGATGGTGTCGCCGGGTGCGAAGTCGGGGACCGCGCGCAAGGCGACCAACCGGTCGACCTGCTCCTGCTCGATCGTTTGAAGAATGTTCATCATGCCACCTCTTCCTTGGTCTCCGGCGCGCTCGCCGGGAGATCCGCCAATGACCCGACAGCATCGGGTCGATTCAAAATCACCTCACCGGAGGCGGCACCGTGCCGCGCCCGATAGCGTTTCCATAGATCCGGCCGCCGCGTCCGCGTCACGGCCTCGGCCTCGGCGCGACGCCACGCGGCGATCCGCGCATGATCCCCCGACAGCAGGATGTCGGGCACGACCCGGTCCAGCCCTTGTCGGTCCGACCAGGAACGCGGCCGCGTGTAATGCGGATATTCCAGCAGACCCTGTTCGAAACTTTCCTCGGTCAAGGTCTCGGCGGCTCCGACGACACCGGGCAGCAGCCGCACCGCCGCGTCGATCAGCGCCAATGCCGCCAGCTCGCCGCCGGACAGCACGAAATCGCCCAGGCTGACTTCGGTCACCTCATGGGCATCGAGCACCCGCTGGTCGATCCCTTCGAACCGGCCGCAGAGCAGGACCGGGCCGGGACCCGCGGCCAGTTCGCGAACCATCTCCTGGTCCAGCACGCGACCGCGCGGTGTCAGATAGATCAGCGGCCGGGCGACCCGTTTGTCCAGCACGGCGTGCAACGCCGTATCGACCACGTCCGGGCGCAGCACCATGCCGGGGCCGCCGCCGAACGGCGCATCATCGACGGTGCGGTGCTTATCCGTCGCGAAATCGCGAATATCCACCGCCTCCAGCGCCCAGATCCCCTGTGCCTGGGCCCGCCCGGCGAGCGATGCGCCGAGCGGCCCCGGGAACATCTCCGGGAACAGGGTCAGGACCGTCGCCGTCCAAGGCATGCGGCCGTTCGGGATGGGGGCGGTCATGACTCGGCCCCTGCCAGCGTTTCGGCTTCTTCCGACTCCTCGGCTTCCGGACTGTTGGGCTCCGGCGAGGCGGGCTCGAACAAGCCCACCGGCGGGTCGATCAGCAGCACGCGGCCGGCAAGATCGATCTGCGGCACCGTCGCCCGGGTGAACGGCACGAATATCGTACCGCCGCCGTCCAATTCGACTTCCAGCGCATCGCCCGCGGGGAAATCGAACACGGCCTTCACCGTGCCCAGATCGCTGCCGTCCACATGCCGCGCCGTCAGGCCGATCAGATCCGCGTGATAGAATTCGTCGTCATCGGCGGGCGGCAATTGCGTCCGCTCGATATAAAGACGCGTGCCCTTCAACGCTTCGGCCTGGTTGCGGTCGTCGATGCCGAGCAGCTTGCCGATCACCACGCCCTTGGCTTGCCCGACGATCTTAAGATCGAAGCGGCGCCCGCCCGCCTCATCCGCCAACGGACCATAACCGCCCACATCGACGGGCTCGGCCGTGAAGCTCTTGATGCGGACGGCACCCCGGATGCCCTGGGCACCGGTGATGACGCCGACCAACAGCCGGCCGGATAGCTCGGATGGGGGCAGATCAGAAGGGGAAGTCATGGCGAAGTGCCCGAAGACCTCTGCTTATTCGGCCGGAGCGGCGGCGGCCTTGGCGTCAGCCTCGGCCTTGGCGCGGGCTTCGGCCTTCGCCTTCGGCTTGGATTGCGCGGGGGTCTCGCGCTGGGCCGGTTTCGGCATCAACTCGGCATTGCCCAGGAAGCGCGCGACACGATCGGTCGGCTGCGCGCCGACGCCCAGCCAATGGGTAATCCGCTCGGTCTTCAGCACCAGACGTTCCGGATGA
>Ga0179596_10000194_pt1 | contig 37105 bp, 29 predicted proteins | sample CZODoug1_1_08_16_FD_155494 | JGI IMG/M metagenome (GOLD analysis project Ga0179596, IMG submission 155494) | Vadose zone soil fungal communities from Angelo Coast Range Reserve, California, USA - CZODoug1_1_08_16fungal (Illumina Assembly) | ecosystem: Environmental > Terrestrial > Soil > Vadose...
ATCGAGTCATTGGCCGCCATGACGCCCTGAATGTCGTGGAACTGGGTCAGGAAGTTGGTCATGAGCGTATTGGCTTCCTCGGTCTCCCAATGCGCGGTCTTGCTGTCGAGCAGCTGCAGCTTGCCTTCGGCGATCGAGTCCATGAAGCCCTTCTTGCGCTGTTGCCCGTTGTCGGCCTCCGGGTTGCCCTCCAGGATCACGACCTTGCCACCGGTGCCGAGGTTTTTGGCGAGCGCGTCGCCCGCGAGCTTCGCGCCGGTCCGATTGTCCGGACCGAAGAACGCGAGATCGATGCCGACCGCCTTCTTCGCGTCGTGATCGAGCTCGACGTCGATATTGATCACCGCCACGCCTGCCTTCACCGCCTTGGCGAGCGGCGTCACCATGGCCTTCGAATCGGCCGGGGCGATGACGATGATGTCGTATTTCTGAGTGACGAAGTTCTCCACCGCGTCCACCTGGGCGGCGAAATCGCGCTCGTCCTTCATGCCGACCGCCTTGAAGGAGAACTTGTCGGTATTCTTTGCCGCATATTGCTGGGCGCCGGCCTGCATCTGCTTGAAGAACTCGTTGGCGAGCGACTTCATGACGAGGCCCACCTTGGGCTTGCCGGCGGCGAGCGCGGGACGAAGCCCGGTCGCCAGCGCGAGTGCGGAACCGGCTGCGGTCGTCAGTATGAAATGGCGGCGGTCCAGATCTCGCGTCGTGGCCGAAATCTGCGCTGGCAAGATTGTCTTGCTCATGGATTTCCTCCCTGTTGGTTTTTTTGGCCCATCATTCGAGGATTGGGCGTCGATGAAACGTTTCCACGCTATGGCTATCACACAACCCTTAGGGTTTCAACACGGGTGGTCCGCCGGAGGAGCGCAGGACTCGCGCACGACCAGATCGCAAGCAAACAGCCGCGAGATTGGAGATTGCGCGTGCGTCGCTTGCTCAAGGAGCATGGTGATCGCCGCATCGGCCAGTTGTGCCACCGGCTGATGCACCGTTGTCAGTCGAGGTGTGACGAGATCAGCCACCAGAATGCCATCGAAGCCGACAATAGAAAGGTCTCGAGGCACGGCGATGCCGTGGTCGGCCGCCGCTCTGAGGGCGCCGATCGCCTGCTGATCGGAGCAAGCGAAGAGGGCCGTCGGTGCCGGCGTACAGATGCGGAACAGCGTCGTGGCCGCTTCTCTGCCGCTCACGTAGTCGAAGTCCCCGTGAACGACATAGCGCGACATAGGCAGTTCCGCGGCCTCGAAATGCGGTGTCATGACATCAAGGAAGCCGGCTAAGCGGGCCTGAGCGACGCTTGAATCGGCCGGGCCCGAAATGCAGGCGATCCTTCGATGCCCGAGTGACACCAGATAGTCGGCGGCCATGCGCGCTCCGGCGCGATGATCGGCGCCGACGAAGTAGTGAGCGTCGAGGGGGCGATCGATGACCACGATGGGGAGTGGCACGGTACGAGGGAGAACGTGCACATCGTTGCTTGGTAGAAAGATGACGCCGTCGACCTTGCGACTGGCCAGAGTCTCTATCGCCTGGACTTCCGTCGTTGCGTCTTCGTCGGAACTGATGAAGAGAACGCTATAGCCGAGCATCCGAGCGCTGATCTCGATATTCTGCATGAGATCGGCGAAGAACGGGTTCCTGAGGTCAGGGATGACGACACCGATCATTCGGTTCGTGCCCCGGCGCAGGCTTTGGGCAACGGCATGCGGGCGGTATTTCAACTCTTGGATCGCGTCCCTGACGCGCTGCCTCAGGCTGTCCGTTACCGAGGGGTGATCGTTGAGGACACGCGACACGGTGCCGAGCGAAACACCGGCTTTGTGGGCGACATGGCGAATGTTGACGGTTTGTCTCGTGGGGACCATTCGCTGCGATCCTGGTATGGCAAGGCCCATGCATACTTAACATCTCCTCCTGGCTGAAGCTGGGAGATTTTCTGGAAACATGGGCTTCCGTCCGGTTAGCCCTTCAGCGGGGGGCCGACGCCCAGACTCCCTGCGCTTCGCGCGGCGACGCGGCTTTTATCGAGCGGCTTTTAGGAAGAATATCGTCTAAAAGAAAATCGCGCGGGACGAGTCGGCGCGGCCGAAATCCGCGCCGGGCGACGGCCGGCTCAAGGCTTGGGATCAACGAGGGAACGACACCCGGTATGACGATGAGCAGTCCACAGGAAAACACCGGGGACGCAGGACAACTCGGCGGGAACACCCCAGCCAGTTTGACCCCGGCTAGCTTGACCCCGGCCAGCCTGACAGACGTGCTGACGACGACGGCACCCCAGATCGCGGACGCCGATGCGGAGGGTCTGGCGCGGCGCTATTTCGGCGTCGCGGGCACGGCGCGGTCGCTGGCCAGCGAACGGGACCAGAATTTCCGGCTGTCGGCGGCGGACGGCACGACCTATGTGCTGAAAGTCGCCAACCCGGCGGAAGATCCGGCGGTGACCGATTTCCAGACCCGGGCGCTGCTGCATATCGCCGCCGTCGATCCCAGCCTGCCGGTGCCGCGGGTCCGCCGCGCGCTGGACGGTGCGGCGCAGGTGGTCGTCACGATCGGCGAGGGCGATCGGCGGGTGGTCCGCCTGCTGTCCTATCTCGATGGCGAGCCGCTGCCCCGGCAAGACCGGACGGCGGCCCGCCGGCGCAGTGTCGGCCGCTGCCTCGCCCAATTGGGTCTGGCGCTGCGCGACTTCTCGCATCCGGCGGCGGGGTATGAGCTGCTGTGGGATCTGAAGCACGCGAGTCGGGTGCGCGATCTGGTGCCGCATATCGAGGCCGCGTCCGGGCAGGCTCTGGCGCATCGCGTGCTCGACCGGTTCGAGGCGCATGCCCTGCCCGCCATGCCGGGCTTGCGGGCACAGGTCATCCACAACGACTTCAACCCGACCAATGTCCTGGTCGATCCCGCCGACCGCGATCGGGTGGTCGGGGTGATTGATTTCGGCGATATGGTGCAGGCGCCGTTGATCCATGATCTCGCGGTCGCCTCGGCCTATCAATTGGCCGCGGATGTCGATCCCTTGACGGCGGTGGCGGAACTCGCCGCCGCCTATCACGCGGTCGTGCCGCTTCGGCCGGTCGAGATCGCCTTGCTGTTCGATCTGATCGCCACCCGCCTGGTCATGTCGGTCGCGATCTCCGGCTGGCGCGCGGTCCGCTACCGGGAAAACCGCGACTATATCCTGCGCAATTCCCCCGCCGCCTGGGCCGCCCTCGACAAGGTGGCCGCGATCCCACGCGATGTCGCGCGCGAGACCCTTGAGCGATATCTCTCCAACCCCGTTTCGGAGTAGCGATCTTGTCCATGCCGAACGCCTACCAGCCGGGCAAATCGTCCGGCCTGCCGGCCCGTGAGCGGGACTTGATCGCCCGCCGCCAGCGCCTGCTGGGACCGGCCTATCGGCTGTTCTACGAGACCCCGATCCACCCGGTGCGTGGCGAGGGCGTCTGGCTCATCGATGCCGACGGCACCCGGTACCTCGACGTCTACAACAATGTGCCCAGCGTCGGTCATTGCCATCCCCATGTCGTGGCGGCCTTGGCGCGGCAGGCGGCGGTCCTCAACACCCATACGCGCTACCTGGACGACATCGTTCTCGACTATGCCGAGAAGCTGCTGGCGACATTTCCGGCCGAGCTCGGCCATGTCATGTTCACCTGCACTGGTAGCGAGGCCAACGACCTCGCTTTGCGCATCGCCCGGGCGCATACCGGCGGCACCGGCTTCATCGTCACCAAGCTCGCTTACCACGGCAATTCCAGTGCCGTGTCCGAGCTGTCGCCATCGCTCGGCGCGCCGCTGGGTGGGCATGTCCGCTGCGTGCCGCCGCCGGATGCCTATCGCGGGGCCGGCACGGATATCGGCGCGGTCTTCGCCGCCGATGTCCAGCGGGCGATCGACGATCTCGTCGCCCATGGCATCAAGCCCGCGGCGCTGATCGTCGATACCATCTTCTCCAGCGATGGCGTGTTCGCCGAACCGGCGGGCTTCCTCGCCGAGGCGGTCGCGGCGATCCGCGCCGCCGGCGGCGTGTTCATCGCCGACGAGGTGCAGCCCGGCTTTGGCCGGACCGGCAGTCATCTCTGGGGGTTCCAGCGGCATGGCCTGGTGCCGGACATGGTCAGCCTGGGCAAGCCGATGGGCAATGGCCATCCGCTCGCCGGGCTGGTCGCCAAGCCGGTGCTGTTGGAGGAGTTCGGCAAGATCCGCTACTTCAACACCTTCGGCGGCAACCCGGTCTCCGCCGCCGTGGGCCTCGCGGTGCTGGAGGTGATCGAGAGTGAAGGGCTGCTGGAAAATGCCCGCGATGTCGGGGCCTATCTGCAACAGGGCCTGCGCGAGCTGCGGGCGACCCATGAGATCATCGGCGATGTGCGCGGTGCCGGGCTGTTCATCGGCCTCGAATTGGTCAGTGACCGCTCGACGCGCGCGCCGGCGACGGCCGAGACGGCGCGGCTGGTGAACGGGCTGCGCGACCGGCACATCCTGATCAGCTCGGCCGGGCCACATGCCAATATCCTGAAGATCCGCCCGCCGCTGCCGTTCTCCCGGGCCAATGCGGATGTGTTCATCGCCACGTTCGACCAAGTCCTGGGCTCCCTGCGCGGGCCCTGAGCGGGTTCGACAACGAGGATTCATGCCGCGAATACCGGAGTTCTCATCGGGCTTGTCGGCCGATGAGTTCGGCGCGACACTCGGTCAATGACCGCCGACCGTTTTTTCGCCGAACGAGATTTCATCGCCCTGATCCATTTTTGGGACAAGCTGCGCGGCACCCGCGCCTTGCCGGAATGGCACGGGGATGTGACGAAAGTACCGCGGCACCTCTTGGAGAACATGGTCGTCGTCTCGTACTACCCGACGCCGCGCTATAACTATGTGGGTGCCGCCTGCGTCGCGCGCTGGGACAAGGATCCCACCGGCATGCGGGTCGATGACCTGCTTGGCGGGATCTATGCGCGCTACATCCACTCGCTGCTGGACGAGACGATCAAACGGCCGGCATCGGTGTTCTCGGCCGCGGTGTTCGAGCTCGGCGAGGAACTGCTGATCACCGGCCGGCTGATGGTGCCGTTCTCCCTGCCGGGATCGACGGAAGCCGCGGTCGTCGTCGGTCTGCATTTCTTCAAGGGCTCCGACATCAAGCTGCGGGCCCTCAGCGGCAATGTTTTCGTGGAGGAAGTGCAACGCCTGATGATCGTCGCCGCGCCGGAATTCTGCGATCGGCTGGAAAAGGCGCGGCTTTACCAATATGCTGCGCGATCCGTATCGCTGACCGGACCGGCCGGGCACCTCGATAGCGTCGCCCGCGAGTTGGCCGGCGATGCGATCTTGCCGCTGCCCTGCTATCGCGACGAAAGCTGAGGGGAATCAGCGGAATATCGGTCTAAAATTCAACTCACAATCGATCCGACGATCTCAGTATCCATATCCATTTCGACTGAAATTAACATTTCAGATATTGTTTGGATGCAAAATAATTATCCTCATAATGTCGGGAATTTCCTCAGTCATGGCAAAGTTCGGCGACGTCCGGCTCGCTCCTAAGTTGCTTTTTTCCGTCGTTTTATTGTCCATGCTGGCGGGCTCTCTGGCCATGATGGGCTACACGTCGCTTGGCACCGTCTATACGAGCGTTCTGGAGATGCGATCCGCTATGGCTCGATCCCAGGCCGGCGGCCGGGCGACGGCGAACATGCTTTCCTTCGCCCGCGACGTCGAATATCTCCCGTTGGAGCTGACGGCCGCGCAGCGTAAGACCTATGAGGCGGGCGCGGTGGATGAGCTGAGCAGGCTCGAGGCGCGGCTGGACGAGCTGGACAAGATAGCCGTCGATGCCGGCGAGCGTAAGGGTCTGGCGGACATCAAAACGGCACTCGACACCTATCGGCCGATCTACGCGAAAGTGCTTCAACAGTCACATGCCGGTGATCTCGATGGGGCAACCAAAACCGCGTTCGGCGGGGTGGAAGCCACAACGGCGATGCGCAATGGCTTTCGGGGTATCGAGGATCGAAGCAATAAACTCGTCGTCGCGGCGCTGGAGTCCGCGACGCGGACTTATGATGGCGCGCGGCTGGATATGGTGCTGCTGGCCGGCCTCGGCATCCTGCTCGCTGGCGGTTTCACCGTGGGCCTCGTCCTGTTCGCCGTGGTTCGCCCTTTGAACCGCATGACCGATGCGATGAGCCGAGTGGCCAAGGGCGATCTCGACACGGTGGTTCCGGCGATCGGCCAGAAGGATGAAGTCGGCCAGCTTGCCTTGGCCTTGGAGAGCTTCAAGGTCACCGCGCTCGACAACCGGCGCCTACAGGCCGACACGGCCGAAGCCATGAGGCGCGCGGCCGAGGAACGGCGCGCGGCGATGCTGACCCTCGCCGATACCTTCGAGCGGAACATTGGCGGGGTGGTGACCACTGTCGCCGCGTCGGCGACGGAAATGCAGCGTTCGGCGGTATCTCTTTCCGGCATCGCCGAGCAGAGCCAACAGCGGACGACATCCGTGGCCGTGGCGTCGAAGCAGGCTTCGGCGGGCGTGCAGAGCGTCGCGAGCGGCGCTGAGGAGTTGGCGGCCTCGATCGGCGAGATCAGCCGGCAGGTTACCGACTCCAGTCGCATGGCCGAGCAGGCGGTCGAAGATGCCGGGCACACCAACGCCATCGTCGAGAGCTTGGCGACCGCCGCGGGCAAGATCGGGGATGTGGTCAAGCTGATCTCGAATATCGCGAGCCAGACCAATCTGCTGGCATTGAATGCGACGATCGAGGCGGCGCGCGCGGGCGATGCCGGCAAGGGCTTCGCGGTGGTCGCTTCCGAAGTCAAGGCGCTCGCGACGCAGACCGCCAGTGCCACCGACGAGATAGCCGGGCAGATCGCGGCGATCCAGGGTAGTACCAACGAGGCCGTCGCCGCGATCCGCGATATCGGTACGACGATCGGCCGGATCAGCGCGATCTCTTCGGCGATCGCCACCGCGGTGGAAGAGCAAGGGGCCGCCACCCAGGAGATCGCACGCAACGTTCAACAGGCGTCGGCCGGGACGAGCGCCGTTTCCAGCAATATCGGCAGCGTGATGCAGGGGGCGTCGGAAACCGGAGCCGCTGCCGGTCAGGTCCTCGGCGCGGCGGCCGAACTCTCCCGGCAATCGGCCGGGCTCAGCACCGAAGTCGACCAATTCCTCCGCGCCATCCGCCAAGGTTGATCCTTCAAGCCGGCACGCCGACCAGCCGGTGTGCCGCGTCCTCGATGACATCGACCTGCCGGCGTATGCGCGCCAGCTCATGCGGCCAAAGGGTGGTTCGCTCCCCCGCCATCCGGTCTGAGGCTATCTGTGGGGCTATCCGATCCGTGGCACCGTCCTCGGCGGGTGTCAGCGCCGGGGGCTCCGGCAGCGGCGGCGGGGCGCGGCCGCTGGCCAGCGCATCGGCGATCGCGGAGAGCGCGCTGCCCGCCCATTCACCGGTGGCGGCGATCATCCGTGCCTCGGTTTCGTCCGGCCGTTGAGTCTGCAGCAGGGTCAAGGTGGCAGCGACGCCGGCCACCCGGCGCAGGCAGGCGAGGATCATCATGCCGGGCTCCGCCTCCCGATTGGCTTGCGGCCTTGGTTCGCTCATCAGGCGCTGCAGCGAGGCCTCGGCGTTGTTGCTGGCGAGGCCGGCCTGGCGCCGGGCCGCCTCCGGATCGCGGCCACCCGCCCTGGCGGTCGCATTCCCAAGTGTCGCGGCCAAGGCCGCCAGCAGGTAGTCGCGGTTGGCGCGGATCGCCTCGGCCAGCCGTTTGGGCAGATGCGGCGCCTCCCAACTGGGCCACAGCAGAAAGCCGGCGGTCAGACCGAGCAACCCGCCCAGGGTGCTGTTCAGCGCGCGCAGGCCGGCGAGGTCCGGATCGGCGGCGCCACCGGTCTGGAACAGCTCGGCGATCAGCACGAATTGCGGCGTCAGGCACAGCACGAACACCGCGTAATTGACCGTGCGCAGCGCCATCGCGATGACGCTCAGCGGAAAGATGACCGCTGTGATTGCCAAGGGGGCGTGGATCATCAGGCTGATCCCCGCCGCGATCAGCCCGCCCAGCACGCTGCCGGCGACGCGCTCCAGCGTGCGCCGCCAGGTCGCCGCCATATAAGGTTGCAGGACGACGATGGCGGTGATGCTCACCCAATAGCCGCGGGTGAGGTCCAGCAGACCGGTGACCAGCACCGCGAAACCGGCGGTGATGGCCAGGCGCAGCGCGTGGCGCAGGGCGATCGAGCCGATGTTCAGATTGGCGCGCAGCGGCGTCAGGAAGGTGCCCAGGCCGCCACCGGATGCCCGTTCGGCGATGGCATCGGTCAGCGCCTTGCGTGGCTGTGCGCCGTCCAGGTTCTCGGTCGCGATCTTGACCCATTGGGCGATCCGGTCGAGCAGATCCGCGGCATGGGCATAGACCGCCCCCCCATCTTTAACCTCGCCAACCCGGCGGCGCACCTCGGCGATGGCGCCGGCGAGGTTGTTGGGCGGTGGCAGGGGGCGGCCGGCGAGCGCCATCGCCAGACCGTCGATCCGCCCGGCCAGGCGCCCCAAGGCGAGCCTGATCGGCCGTTCGAGGCGGGGGTTCGGCGTGGTGGTGCTGGCGACTTCCAGCAATTCGCTCAAGGCCAAAAGGGCGGCGAAGACCTGATCCGCATCCGCCAGCAGTGCCAGCAGCTGGGCGCTGCGGCCGGTGATGCCGGCGCGCGTTCGGCGGGTCGCGACCAGCATCTGACGGGCGGTTTCGATCGCGTTTCGACTGGCACCGCGTCGCTGCCGGGCAACCTGGCTCCATTGTCCGGCATCGACCGGGCTACCCCGATGCAGTCGGCCAAGCGCGGCGGCGAAGCCCGCGAGCGCATGCCAGCAATCGCCGACCGCTCGGCGCGCCGGCCCATAGGGATGCAGCCGCCACAGCACCAGCACCAGCAGCATGGCCCATAACCCGCCGGTGATGGTCAGCCCGCCCAGGATCAGCGCATCGGCGAGCCCCTCGCCCGGGACGTCGAGGGCGACCAGTACCGCGACCGTGGCCAGCAGGCCGGCTGTCGCGGTGGCGGCGCCATAGACCCGCACCATGCTGCCGCCGAACGACCACAGCAACACGAACGGCACGGCCAGCCACAGATGCGGCTTTATCAAGGTGGCCAGGACGCAGCCGATCGCCGCGAACACCGTGAAGCCGGCCATGGCGGCGAACCGCGTCCGCCAGGCGCCGCCCTGATCGACCAGGCAGCCCCAGAACGCCACGATCGCGATCCAGCTCAACACCCGCATGCCGAGCAATTCGGCGATGAGGACGGGCAGCGCGCAGGCGAAGGCCGCGCGGATGCCGGCGGCGACGCTCAGCGCTTCGAGATTGAGCGGGACGGCGGCGCTCAGTCTCGCACGCAGCGTCTCTAGACGCCGGGCGGGCGCTCCCGCGATCTGCTCGGTCATGCTCCCCTTCCGATCGATGGTCTCCGGCAGGCGAGGTCGCCGGAGGCCGCGCGGATGCAGATTGACACGATACCTCCGCCGATCGGACACCGTAAGCTCGCACGTGGCTGAATTACCCCGATTGACGTGACGGAGAGCCGATGACCCTGGCACAGCACGGCCGCTACCCCTATCGCGCCATCCTCGGCCGCCCCGATTACCGATGGCCCGATGGCAACCGCCTGGCGGTTTACGTCGCGGTGAACCTGGAGCATTTCGCGTTCGGCGAAGGCCTGGGCGCCGAACTGGCGCCGGGCGGGCCGCCGCCGGACGTGCTGAATTACGCCTGGCGCGACTACGGCAACCGGGTCGGCGTCTGGCGCCTCCTGGAACTGCTCGACGAGTTGTCGCTGCCCGCCTCCGTGCTGATCAACAGTACCCTCTACCAGCATTGCCCGGAGGTCGTGGCGGCGTTCCGTGCGCGCGGCGACGAGATCGTCGGCCATGGCCGCAGCAACGCCGAACGGCAGGGCGTGCTGGACGAGGTGGCGGAGGCGGCGTTGATCGCCGAAGCGACGGCGGCCATCGCGACCCAGGAGGGCGCGGCCCCCCAGGGCTGGCTGGGGCCGTGGATTTCCGAGAGTCCGGTGACGCCCGATCTGCTGCGGGAACACGGCTATCGCTATGTGCTGGACTGGTGCATGGACGATCAACCGGTCTGGCTCGCCACGCGGCGCGGCCGATTGCTGGCCGTTCCCTACCCGCAGGAGGTCAACGACATCCCGGCGATCGTCGCCCGCAAGATGAACGCCGATGCCTTCGCCGATATGATCATCGATAATTTCGACGAGATGCGTCATCAGGCGCGCGCCATGCCGCTGGTCATGGGGATCGCCCTGCATCCCTACATCGTCGGTCAGCCCTATCGGCTGCGTCATCTGCGCCGGGCACTCGGCCACATCGCCGCCGCGCGCGACGGCTGCTGGGTCACCACGGCGGGGGCGGTCGCCCGGCACTGCCTCGATCTGCCGGATGGGACGCTGGTCTAGCGCCGGCGCTGCAGCAGGGCGGCGGTGCCCAGGCAGAGCAGGATGACGATGAAGCTGAACACCGTGGTGAGCGTGCCCAGCGCGTAGAGCACCGGCGTCGTGACGTTGGTGGTCATGCCGTAGATCTCGAGCGGCAGCGTGTTGAGCGAACCCGCCGTCATCAGGCTGCGGGCGAATTCATCATAGGAGAGGGTGAAGCCGAACAACCCGACGCCCAGCAGGCTGGGCGCGATCAGCGGCAGCACGACATAGCGGAATACCTGCCAGGGCGAGGCGCCCAGATCGCGCGCGGCTTCCTCATAGGCGGGGTTGAAGCGGTTGAACACGGCGAACATGATCAGAAGGCCGAAGGGCAGCGTCCAGGTAAGGTGCGCGCCCAGGCCGGAGGTGTACCAGATCGGCTGAATGCCGATGATGTTGAACATCAACCCGATGCCCAGGCTGATCAGGATCGACGGCACGATCAGGCTGGCCACGGTGAGGTAGAACAGCACCGTGGCGCCGACGAACCGCTTGCGGAAGGCAAGCCCGCCCAGGACCGAGATGACCAGCGTCAGGACCATGACGATCAGGCCCAACTCGAAGGACCGATCGAAGGATCCCCAGAAATCGCCGACCGCCTGCTGTTCGAACAGGTTGCGGAACCAATGCACCGACGTGCCATTCATGGGGAAGGTCAGGCCGCCATCCGGCCCCTGGAACGACAGGATGAAGATGGTCGACATCGGCCCGTAGAGAAACAGCACGAATAGGCCGAAAAAGCCGGCCAGCAGCCAAAACCGGACCGAGCGGCGTTCGCCTTTCATGGCGCTCGGCCTGAAGTCGCGCCCGGCGTTGTGGCGGGCATCACAGCTCCTTGCGGATATCGACCGCGCGCATCAGCGCCGCGATCATCAGCAGCACGGTGATCAGCAGGATGATCGCCGTGGCTGCCGCGGTCGGGTATTGCAACAGGCTCATCTCGTTCGCCATCAGCAGGCCCAGCGAGGCGCTTTGGCCGCCGCTCATCAACCGTACCGTGACGAAATCGCCCATCACCAGGGTCAGCACGAAGATCGAGCCGATCGCCAGGCCGGGCTTGGCCAGCGGCAGGACGATGTTCCAGACGACCGCGGCCGGGCCGGCGCCGGCATCGATCGCCGCTTCGATCACCGACCGGTCGATCCGCATCATCGAGTTGAAGATCGGCACCACCATGAACAGCGTGTAGAGATGGACGAAGGCGAGCACGACCGCGAAATCCGAGAACAGCAGGAATTCGAGCGGCTGATCGATCAAATGCAGCCGCAGCATCAGCGCGTTCAAAAGACCGTTTCGGCCCAGAAACGGTACCCAAGAGATCATCCGGATGATGTTCGAAGTCCAGAACGGGATCGTGCACAGCAGGAACAGCCCGGTCTGCCAAATCAGGCCGCGCACATGGAACGCCAGGAAATAGGCGACCCAGAAGCCGATCGCCGCAGTCAGCGCCCAGGTCAGGACCGCCAGCTTCAGGGTCTCCAGATAGGTCTTCCAGGTGACCGCCGAGCCCAGTACGTCGGCATAATTGTTGAGCACGAAATCGGGCAGCAATTGGAATTCGTCGAAGTCCCAAAAACTGACCACGACGATCGTCAGGATCGGGACGACCAGGAAGACTGCCAGCACCAGCATGAGCGGCAGCGCTTGGAGATACGCCACCGCCATGCCGGGCAGGCGCCCGCCGAGCGACCGGGCACCGCGCGCCGCGACCCGGTCGGGCGCGGCGGCGGACACGTCGGTGTGTTGTGACACCGTGGATGGGTCCAGCGGAATCGCTTATGCCGCGATGAACTCGTTCCACTTCTGGACCATGTACTTGTTCTCGTCCATGACCGAGTTCCAGCACGCCACATGGCCCATGCGCTCATAGAACGAGCCGCCATCGCGCACGGCACCGGCCTTTTCCATGACTTTGCCTTCCGGGCTCAGGATATCGCTCGCGGCGGGCTTGCCCTCCATCCAGAATGCCCATTCCGCCGGGCTCATATGTTCCTTGGCGGTGTCCAACACGGCGCTGTAATAGCCCTGGCGGTTGAGATAGGCGCCGACCCAGCCGGACAGATACCAATTGATGTATTCATAGGCGGCGTCGAGCTCGATACCGGAGAGATGCTTGGCGAGGCCGAGACCGCCGCCCCAGGAGCGATAGCCTTCCTTCAGCGGCTGGAAGGTGCAGGCGATGCCCTTGGAGCGCACCGCCGCGACCGCCGGGGACCACATCGACTGGATCACCACTTCGCCCGACGCCATCAGGTTCACCGATTCGTCGAAGGTCTTCCAGAACGCCCGGAACTGACCGGCCTTCTTGGCTTCGACCAGCACGGCCATGGTCTTGTCGATCTCGGCCTTGGTCATGTTGCCTTTGTCTTTGTACTTGATGGCGCCCATCGACTCGCAGACCATCGCCGCGTCCATGATGCCGATCGAGGAGATGTTCAGGATCGACGCCTTGCCCTTGAAGGCCGGATCCATCAGATCCTTCCACTGGGTAATCGGCCGACCGACCAGGTCGGGGCGAATGCCCAGCGTATCGGCGTTGTAGATCGTCGGGATCAGCGTCATCCAATTGGTCGGCTGCTTGGCGAATTTGGTCGAGGTCTTGCCTTCCACGAAGCCCACCGTATGCGGGGCGGTGCCCTGCGCGATGACCGAATCCGGGGTCAGCTTGCCGGTGATGAACAGCGGCACGATCTTGTTGAAATTCTTGATCTTGTTGGTGTCCATCGGCTGTAGCACGCTGGACGGGAAGATCTTCTTGCAGATCCAGTATTCGCAATCGGCGATGTCGTAGGAACCCGGCTGGGTCACCGCCCGCTGGGTCACCGCGTCGCTGTCGAGCGCCGTCATCTGCAGCGTGAAGCCCAGATCCTCCTTCACCTTGTCGGCGACGGCATTGAGGTTCGACACGCCGGTACCGACCTGGCGCAGCGTCACATTCTTGATGTTCTGCGCCCAGATCGTGGGAAACCCGGTAATCGCACCGGAACCGATCGCCGTACCGGCGACCGCGGCGGCACCCTTCAGCACCGAGCGCCGGTTCACGGAACGCGGGGCCTTGCCGGCTTTGCCGGCGCGCTTGTCGGTAGTCATGGTTTCCTCCTGTGGTTGGCTCAATGAGCCAGAACGTGAACGTCGTCGGGCGCGAACCCCGCGGCCACCAAAGTGCCGATGGCCACGGGGTTCGCGTAGTAGTCGGTATCGTCGACCAGCACGGTGAGATCGTCGCCTTGCGGTCGGCGCAGCGACAGCCGGACGAAGGCGCCGTGGTACTCGATCGCGGAGACCTCGCCCGGTACTTGATTCAGCCGGCCCGGGTCCAGCCGATCCGCGCCGCCGAGGCCCAGGGGCGTATGCGGCATCAGATGCAGCCGGTCGCAGCGCACCGCGACCGCCGCCGCCCCGGCCGGTACGGTGTCGCGCGTGGTCACCACCACGCCGTCCGGCAGGACGATGCCGGTGCCGTCGGCGGAGGCTTCCCCCGCCAGCACGTTCTGGCCGCCCATGAACCGGGCGACGAACGCCGTGCGCGGCGCGTCGAACACGATGCGGGGCGGGCCGGCCTGCTGGATGGCACCATCGGCCATGACCACGACCAGATCGGCGAGCGCCATCGCCTCGTCCTGGCCATGGGTCACGTGAATGAAGGTGATGCCCAATTCCCGCTGCAGGCGCTTCAATTCCTCGCGCATCCGCCCGCGCAGGAACGGGTCGAGCGCCGAGAGCGGCTCGTCGAGCAGCAGGACCTTGGGTTGGGTGACCAGGGCGCGGGCCAGCGCCACGCGCTGTTGCTGGCCGCCGGAGAGCTGGCCGGGCAGGCGCGCCGCGTAGGCGGTCATCTGGACCAGCGCCAGCATCTCCATGGCACGCGCCCGTCGCTCCGCCTTGCGCATGCCGCGCATCTTGAGGCTGAAGCCGACATTGTCGAGTACCGAGAGATGCGGAAACAGGGCATAGCTCTGGAACATCATGGCGGTGCCGCGCCCGGCCGGCGGCAGGTCGGTGACGTTCCGGTCGTCGATCAGCACGTCGCCGTCGCTGACCGTCTCATGGCCGGCGATCATGCGCAGCGTCGAGGTCTTGCCGCAGCCCGATGGGCCCAGCAGACAACAATAGGTCCCGCTCGGAATGCGCAGATCGATGCCGTGGACGGCAACGACTTGCCCATACCGCTTGGTGACTGCGACGAGTTCGACTTGAGACATGGCAGTTCACTCCGTGCTCATGTCATAAGCAACCGATGTGCCAGTGGCGATACGCGTGGCGTCGCTCGGCAGCGGTACCTAGGGGAGGTAGTTCATGCGGATCCTGGTCATCAACCCGAACACGACCGCCGCGATGACCGTCAAGATCGGCGCGGCGGCGCGCCTGGCGGCATCGCCCGGCACGGAGATCGTCGCGGTCAATCCGGCGATGGGGCCGGTCTCGATCGAAGGACATTATGACGAGGCGCTGAGCGTGCCGGGCGTGCTGCATCAGATCCGGGCGGCCGGCGATGTCGATGGGGTGGTGATCGCCTGCTTCGGCGATCCCGGCCTCGACGCCGCGCGCGAGATCGCCACCGGCCCGGTGATCGGCATCGCCGAGGCGGCCATGCATGCGGCGAGCTTTCTCGCGACCGGCTTCTCGGTCGTGACGACGCTGCGGCGCACCTGCGTCATCGCCGAGCACCTGGCCGAGCGCTACGGCATGGCCCGGTTCTGCCGAAAGGTGCGCGCCAGCGATCTCGCCGTGCTGGAACTCGATGAACCCGGCTCCAACGCGCGGGCGATCCTGCTCGACGAATGCCGGCGCGCCGTGGCCGAGGATGGTGCCGGCGCCATCGTGCTTGGCTGCGCCGGCATGGCCGATTTGGCGGCCGAGTTCTCGGCCGAACTGGGCGTGCCGGTGATCGATGGCGTCGGCATGGCGGTCCGGCTGGTCGAAAGCCTCGTGTCGCTGGGTCTCGGCACGGCCAAGCATGGCGATTACGCCCGGCCGCTGCCAAAACCCTATCACGGCCTGCTGTCCGGCTTCGAACCCAGCGCCTAACCAGCGTCTAGAACGCTCGTTGCGTTAGCGCAACGAGCAATGACGGCTAGAAGCCGAGCGGTATGGCATAGACGAGCAGCAGGGACTCGACGCCCGGATTGTATTTGGTCAGGCCGGCATTCGAGATGTGGTCGAATTCGACGCCGAGGCGGGTGCTGTTGTCGAAGCGGTAGGCGACCTCGGCGGCCGATTTGAATTCCACCCAAGATCCCAGCTTCTTGCCATTGCCGCGCTCGAAGGCGCCGGCGGCGAAGCTCGGGGTCAGCACGACGTGATCGCCAAAATAGATGTCGACCCCGACGCCGCCATAGCCATAGGCGGCGCCATCCGAGGTCACCTCGGCGCCGACGATCGGTTTGAAGATCCAAAGGCGTTGACCGGAGCGGAACTCGCCGCGGAACACGGCGGCGTTATTGCCATGCAATACGTCGAAGCCGCCGACGCTGAGTGCCAGATAGCTTTGATCGCGCCCGTCGATTTGCTGCGCCTGGGCCGGGGTCGCGGCCGAGACGGCCGATAGGCCAAGGATCAGCAAAAGTGCTTTGGCCGAATGCCGAGCCATGCGGTGAAAGACGCGATGAAGGGTGTGAAGCAAGCTGGGGCACTCCGGTTGCGCGATTTGCCGCACGATAGGCGGAACCGGCTGATCCGGCTAGAGCCGTTGGATTACCCCAGCGCGCGGCGCTTCATCTTATGGGTCGCCGCCAGCAATTGGCTGCGGATGCCCGGCTCCATCGCCGAATGGCCGGCGTCGGGGATCACCGTATAATCCGCCTCGGGCCAGGCATGGGCCAGATCGTCGGCGGTTATCACCGGGCAGATCATGTCATAGCGGCCTTGCACGATGATCGCCGGGATCTGGCGCAACCGGTCGATGCGCGCCAATAAGTCGCCGCGCGGCAGGAAGATCTCGTTGATGAAATAATGCGCCTCGATCTTGGCAAGGCCCAGCGCCATCCGGTCCTCGCCGAAGACCGCCACCGTGTTGGGGCTGGGCAGCAAGGTCGAGCACGATCCCTCATAGGTGCTCCAGGCGCGCGCGGCGGGGAGATGGATGGCGGGGTCCGGGTGGGTCAGCCGGCGATAGTAATTGGTCAGCAGATCGCTCCGCTCGCCTTCCGGCAGAAAACCGGCGAAGGCCTGCCAGGCCTCCGGAAAGACGGTGCGGATGCCGTACAGGAACCAATCGATCTCCGCCGGGCGGCATAGGAAAATGCCGCGCAGGACGAAACCCAGGCAGGGCTCCGGATGCGCTTCGCCATAGGCGATGGCGAGGGTCGAGCCCCAGGATCCGCCGAACACCAGCCAGCGAGCGATACCCAGATGGTGTCGCAAAGCCTCGATATCGGCAATGAGATGGGGCGTCGTATTGTCGGTGAGTTCGCCCAGGGGTAGCGAGCGGCCGGCACCCCGCTGGTCGAAGACGACGATCCGGTAATAGGCGGGGTCGAAGAATCGCCGATGCGTCGGCGTGGCGCCGGAGCCCGGCCCGCCATGGAGGAACACCACCGGGACGCCCTGTGGATCGCCGGATTCCTCCCAATACAGCGCGTGGACGGGATCGACCCGCAACATGCCGGTGCGATACGGCTCGATCGGCGGAAACAGCTCGCTGCGGATCATCGGTCCTTTCCCTCGGGCACAGGTGGTCCTTTAGAGGTCCCCGTGGCCGGGGGGTGCGGCGCCATGGTCGGGTCGACGGCCACCGAAAGCAACCGGCTTTCCCTCATGAATTTTACGCAATGCTGCGTCCACGATGCCACAATGACCGCCGATTTAGCCTAAGTCTTGCGAAAAGAGCTGTTCTCTTAATCACTTGCCTCTATATACCGCAGCGCAATATCGGTTATTGGGGCCGAACTCCCACCCATTGCTTTGATCGGGCCACCGCCGATATAAACCGCATGAGTAAGATCATGATATGCCACCCCTTTCGCACCATCGCTTTGGCCGCCGGCTTGGCTGTGGCCGGACTTTCCGCCGGACTCCCCGCCATTGCCGCGGCGCAAACCCTGGCGGCCGGTCAGCAACCTCCTGCCAGCGCCCCCGCCACCGTGGGCGGCCCCAGTGCTTCAGCCACCGTCGCGAAGCTCGATGACGGCCTGCTCTCGGTGATGAAGAACGCCGACAAGCTCGGCTATGAGGGGCGTTTCGCCACCCTCGCGCCGATCGTCGCCAGCAGCTTCGACGTGCCGACGATGACTCGCATCGCGGTCGGTTCGGCTTGGAGTTCCCTGTCGAGCGAGCAGCAGGCCAGCCTCACCGACGCTTTCCGCCGGTTCATCACGGCGACCTATGCTCACCGGTTCGACGGCTATTCCGGTGAGCGGTTCGACCTCAAGGGCGAACGGCCGAGCGGCACCGGCGTTTTGGTGTCGACCGAGCTGGTGCGGCCTTCCGATCAGCCGGTGGCGCTCAACTATCTCGTCCGCCAGACCGATGGGCAATGGAAGGTGGTCGACATCTTCCTGACCGGCACGATCAGCGAGCTGGCCACGCGCCGGTCGGAATTCTCCTCGGTTCTGGCCCGCAACGGGTATGAGGGCCTGAAGAACCTGCTGGAAGCCAAGGCCATGCAACTGGCGAGTGCCGCCTCCTAGCCAAAACGCCCTCGCATTCCTCCGCTGAGCGTCAGTCCGACTGATGCTGCGAAGGCTTTGCCAAGGCGGGAAATGATCTTGGACCGACTGTCTCGCGGCTCCGATCAGAACGGATAATGCGGCTCCTGGCTTTCGATTGTCAGCCAGCGCAGGGTCGTGAAGGCGTTCAAGCCCTCGACGCTGCCGAATTTGCCGTAACCGCTCGCCTTGACTCCGCCGAACGGTACCGGGGCTTCGTCTTGAACCGTTGGGCCGTTGACATGGCAAATGCCGCTTTCGATGCGTCGCGCGACGCCGAGGGCGCGGGACACGTCGCGGCTATAGACTGAGGCGGCGAGGCCGTATTCCGTGTCGTTGGCGATGCGGATCGCGTCCTCGTCGTTCTCGGCGCGGACGACGCAGGCCACCGGGCCGAACGACTCCTCGTGATAGATACGCATCTGCGGCGTCACGTGATCGAGAACCGTCGCATCCATGATCGTGCCGTCGCGGGCGCCGCCACACAGCCGCTTGGCGCCTTTCGCCACGGCGTCGTCGATCAACGCCACGACACGATCCGCTGCTTCCCTGCTGATGAGCGATCCGAGCGGCGCATTGCTGGTGCGCGGGTCGCCGGCTGCGAGCGAGCTCGCCTTTGCGGCAAATTTTACCGTGAAGCTATCGGCGACCCGACGGTCGACGACGACGCGTTCGGTCGACATACATATCTGGCCTTGATGCATGAAGGCGCCGAAGGCCGCCGCACGGACGGCGGCGTCCAGGTCGGCATCGTCGAGCACGAGCAAGGGCGCTTTACCGCCAAGTTCGAGCAGGACGGGCTTGAGATGGCGCGCGGCCTCCATGGCAATGATCCGGCCGGTATGGCTCGAACCGGTGAAATTGATATGGCGCACCGCCTTGTGTGCGATCAGGGTCGAGACGATGCTTGCTGCATCCTCGGGCGCGTTTATCACGACGTTGACGGCGCCCTTCGGAAAACCTGCCGAGACCAGGATTTCGCCGAGCAGCCGGTGCGTGCCGGGGCAGAGTTCCGACGCCTTCAGGACGACGCTGTTGCCACAGGCGAGAGGCCAGATGATCGATCGCATACCGAGAATGAGCGGCGCGTTCCAGGGCGCGATGGCGAGACAGACGCCGATCGGCTGCCGTACCGCGAACGAGAGGCAGCCCGGCTTATCGGTTGCCAGGACCTCGCCGGCGGAGCGGGTGGTGGCCGCCGCCGCTTCTCGCATGATGTCTTCGGTGAGATGAACGTTGAAGCGCGACCATGCCTCCGATGCGCCGGTTTCATCCATCATCGCTGCGACCAGATCGTCGATCCGGCCCCGCAGGAGATCGGCGGCTCGCGAGATGAGCCGCCGGCGCGCGGAGGGGCCGGTCTGAGACCACGTCACGAAGGCCACGGCGGCAGCGTCCGCGGCCGCGACGGCATCGGCTTCGCTGGCCGCGGCGGCGGTGGTCGTCACATCTCCGGTCACCGGGTTGCGGCGCGTGAAGGTCCGAGCCGTCATTCGCGGCGCGCCGTCGATCAGCAGCGTGGCTTCGAGCATCGTGTTCTCTCCTGTCGGGACACCAACCGAATGGATTTCAAGCCTTGGTCGCGGGATCGCGTGTCACTGACGGCATCAGGCCTTCACCTTGTCGTAGAGATGCGGAATCCGCGGATCCACGACGACCTCGACGAGACATGGCCCCGGTGTCGCGCAGGCTTCCCGCAATGCCTCCTTCAGCTCGTCGGGCTGGCTGACACGACGGCCCGGGCAGCCGAGCCCCGCCGCGAGCTGGACGAAATCCAGATCGGGCAGATCGATGCCTGGAGGATTGCGCACCCCGAGAACCCGGCTGAAGGCACGCATGGCGCCGTAGCCGTGGTTGTTGATGATGACCACCGTGAGCGGCGCCCGATGCTGCGCCGCGGTCCACAATGCCTGCAGGGAGTACATGGCCGAGCCGTCCCCGATGACGCAGACAACGCGCCGCGACGGATCGGCGAGTGCGAAGCCGACCGCGGCGGGCAATCCGAAACCGAGGCCGCCGCTGGCCATCGTGTAGAACGAGCCGGGACGGTCGAAGGGAAGATGATCCTGCAGAGCCGGACGATGAGACGGTGCCTCTTCCACGACGATAGCGCGCTCCGGCAGGATTTCGGACAGGACATGCAGGAGGTACTCGGCGCGGATCGGCGTGCTGGGCGCGGGTTGCGACGGCATCTTCCGGCGCGGCGGTGGTTGCCTGTCGCGGGCCTGGATCATGCCGAGCAGTTCCGGGAGGCCCAGGCGCAAGCTGCCGATGATGCTCGTGCCGATGGCGGCGCGCGCCGCGGCGCCGGGATCGTCGGTGATCTGGAAAAGCGGCACGTCGCGGACAAACAGATCGCATTGTCCGGCCACATGGAACGTGAACACGGGCGCTCCCAGCACGACGACCGCGTCGTAGCCCTCGAGCGCTGTCCCGACGGCGCGGGGGGCGGCCGGCAAGAAGCCTTGGAAGAGCGGGTGGCGCTCGGGAAAGCTGGCACGGCTGGAGAACGGCGCCACCCAAACGGCGGCGTTGGTCGCCTCCGCGAGCCGCACCGTCGCGTCCCAGACATTCTCCTGATCGATCTGGGCTCCGACGACGAGCGCCGGGCGCTCGCTGCGATCGAGGGCTTCGGCCAGCGACCGCAGCAAGGCGGGATCGGGTGCCACATCGCGGGCGACGGTCCGGACGCGTGGCATCTGCGCGGCGACGTTCCAGTCGTCGATCGGGATCGACACGAAAGTCGGGCCGCACGGCTTTTGCATGGCCGTGTAATAAGCGCGCGCGATGGCCGTGGGGACATCCTCGGCACGTGCCGGCTCGCAGCTCCACTTGACGTAGGGCTTGGGAAACTCGGTTGCCTGCTCTGCGAACAGATAAGGATGCATCGGCAGAAGCTCGCGGACCTGCTGGCCGGCGGTGATGACCATCGGCGTCTGGTTGCGAAACGCCGTGTAGATGTTGCCGAGCGCATGGCCGAGTCCCGCCGCCGAATGCAGGTTGACGAAGGCGGCGTTGCCGGTCGCTTGCGCATAACCGTCGGCCATGGCGACGACCGACGATTCCTGGAGACCCAGGATGTAACGGATATCGTTCGGCCAGGCGTCCAGGAACGGCAGTTCGGTGGATCCGGGATTGCCGAAGACCGTGTCGATGCCGAAGCCACGCAGCAGGTCGAGCGTCACCTGCTTCACGGTGCCGGTGAGGGAGGCGTTATCAGTCATGGCCGCCATGGTCCTTTGCGATCGGTATTAAGCCCGAGGAAGAGAAATCGCCGGCGAGCTCTTGGGGCGATCGATTGCGCCGTCGCGGGCGAGCGCGATGCACAGAGCGCCCAGCAACGAAGGCAGGATCGGCAGCGTGAGAATCTGGAACGCGCTCCATCCCATCGCGAGGGGAATGCCCACCACGGACGGGCTGATGATCGATCCGATCCGCCCCACCGTCAGCGCCCAGCCGACCCCGATGGAGCGGATACCGGTGGGATAACGCTTGGCCATCAGCATCACGACCGCCGCCTGGCCGCCGATGCAACCGGCGCCAGCGAAGAAGACGCCGATCATCATGGATGCCAGATGTCCCGCTCCCTGGACCATGACAAGCAGTGCTATTGATGTGACGACGAAGGTCGCGGCGGTGACGCGTTGCTCACCGAACCGTTGGCAGATCGGCCCAAGCCCGATGGTGGCGAGAATCGCGCCCATGTTGAGCGCCGCCGTGCCGAGCACCGCGGTCTCGATCGGAAGGCCGGTTTCCCGGAAGAGAGTCGGTGTCCAGTTCACGAGCACATAGAAGATCATGAGTTCGACTATCTCGGCGATCCAGAATAAGGCCGTCATGCGACCGCGCCCGTCCGTGAAGAGGCTCGGGAGAGACGTGGCCTGTTGATCGGACGCCGGGAGAATGAAGTCGTCGTTCGTCCCGTATCCGCCGTTCGGGTTGATGCGGTTGAGGGTGTCGGCTAGTTGCGGCGCTCGAATATGGCGCAGCGCGAGGAAATGGGTCGATTCCGGGATGAGCAGCGCAGCCAGCAGAAGCACGGCGAGACTGAGAAAGCCTGCCGCGAGGAAAACCGATTGCCAGCCATAATGCGGGATCATCCAGGACGCCGCGAAGCCGCCGATGAAGCCACCGACGGGAATGCCGACAAGGGCCCAGAGTGTGAGAGTGGCCCGGTTTCGTTCGGGCGCGCTTTCGGCGATCAAGGCCGCGAGCGCCGACGGAAGCCCACCGATCCCAAGCCCGCCGATAAAGCGGACGATCATCAGCTGTTCCAAGTTCGTGCACCAGGGCGTCACCAGCGTGGTTGCGCCGAAGCACAGCGCGGCCGCCAGGATCGCCGTCTTGCGTCCGAAACGATCGCCCAGCCAACCTCCGGCGAAGGAGCCGGCCATCAGGCCGACCAGGCCGACTGTGAACACCGGTACGAATGCCGGCATCTTGATACCCCATTGGCCCGCGATCACCGGTGCGGTGAAAGCGAGCGCCTGGTTATCGAGCCCGTCGCACACGGCCAGCAGGCCGCACATCGCGGCGATCACGATCGGCAGATAAGATAGCTCCGCCTTGCCCATAACTTCCGCGACGTCGATGACACGACGATCCACAACCGCCTCCCTTTATTTATGTTTTTATGGAAGAAGAGCTTCGCGTTAATTCATATCTTGCTCGACAAAGCGGACCTTCCGGTCGTGGAGCTTACGCGGCGGGTTCGCTCCTATGCCTCCTATAGGTCGCCGCCAGTGAGCCAGGTGTCGCCAAGCCGGTAGAGCCGCTCGACCTCCGGCCCTTTGAGGCCGGGCATGTCGGGCTTCACGGTGTAGCCGATACGGGTCTGCATGTAGGCGAGATGCCTGTATCCTTCGGGGAAGCGCTCGAGGAGCCTCGCTTCGAGGTCCAGTCTCGCGGATGGCGAGACCGGGTCCATCCTGTCTTTCTCATAGATCGGCTGGCGCAGCACGATGCCCCAGCGCCCGTCGCGCTTTTCCAGAAAGTCGTAGAAGCGCCCGGTGCACACGACATCGCAAAGGATCCCGTCGACTTCGCCACGCTGGGAAATGGTCATTTTGGTTTGCGAGATCGCCCGCTTGCCGGCGAGATCGATCGAAGTGCCGCCGAGGAAGTGCAGGATGCTGACGCCACGCGCCCATCCCTCCTGGCTGACCTTGATGAATTCGTCGCCGGTGCCTTGAAACCAGGTCGCCATCATCCGTCCGTCCGCATGCCAGACCGTGCGAAAGCGCTCCCACAAGCCGGCATCGCGCCAAACGACCCAATTCGCCAGGAGTTCATGGATGTGGCGGCGATCCGCCGCCGCATCCCGCTCCATGGTGAGCTGGTCAGGGTTCTCCACGCTGTCCAACCGGCCATCCTCCCGCTTGTTCTCAAATATGAACTTGTTCATATTTGCACACCAACCGACGGATCCTGTCAATAGAGCCGGATACTATCCCGTGGCGGCGACACCTTGGCGGCGCCCGAGAACCAGGTGCCTTAGCCCGTCGCAGGAACGTCGCAGCATTTTCTTGACGTGACTTTCCTTCGTCGCATCGAAGCGTGCCGAGGGAATTGCGACATTGATCGAGCCGAGCGGCGCGCCGGTAATGTCGAGCAACGGCACGGCGATGCCGACGATCCCCGGGGTCCATTCTTGATGCGAGAAGGCGAAGCCGGATTTCCGGACCGCGGCGAGCTGCTGACGCAGCGCCTTGACACTCTTCAGCGTCGTCGGCGTGGTCGCCTCGAAGCGAACGCACGAAAAGTAGTTTTCCTGAAAAACCATCGGCATATGCGCCAAGATCGCCTTGCCGCCGGAGGTCGCGTAGAGTGGCGCGAGATCGCCGAGCCGCATATGCGTCACCAGCCGCGCCGGACCGAGGACGCTGGCGACGACCTCGGTTTGCTCGCCCTTGAGCTGATTGAGGGCGCTGCTCTCGCCGGTCTCCCGGGTCACGTCGGACAGGAACGCTTCCGCATGGCTGGCGAGGTTGCGAATTTGGCCGGCGCTCTCCGACAGACTCAGCAGCGTATCGCCGAGCCGGTAGCCTCGGCCATTGGGCGTCGTCTCGATATAGCCGCGCGCCAGCAGGTTCTTCAGCAACTGGGTGAGGCTGCTTTTGGGGATCTGCAGCACCTCCGAGATATTGCTGTGGGACATCTCTCGACCCGCATGCGCGAGGAGCTCGAACAGATCCAGCACTCTGTCCGCCGATTTGACGGCTGCTTGGGCTTGCTCGGACATCACCAATCCTTCGTTCACATATGTGAACGCATTGTCGGCGGGGATGGCGTCGAAGTCAACCAGGAGGGACTGATCTGTCCTCCTTGAAGGCATCCCTCGAAACCCGGCTTGGCCTTGTGCTGTTCGAACGCGTGCGCCAGCGCGTGGTGCTGTCGATCGCGACGTTGCCGACCTTCGGCAGCCGCTTGTGCCACAAGCGGTTTCCGGCATGCCGGCAGTTCTGCTAAATTGCCCGTTGCGCGATACGGCGCTCTGCAATGAGGACGACGAGGATTATGGGCACAATCATTCGGCTGCTTCTTTTGTGCCTGGTCGTTGGCCTGATCCTGGCGTTCTTCAACATCACGCCGCAGCACCTGTTCAACGATACGATCGGCACGATCCGTGAACTCGTGGCGGTGGTGACCGGCATAACCCATTGGGCGGCACCCTATGTGGTGCTGGGCGCCGTGGTGGTCATACCGATCGCCATTCTGTCCTACGTCTTCAGCGGTTCGCGCCGCTGAGACCAGCGGGGTCGCGCGCAGCCATCCATTCGTCAGGCGCCCTTGGGGGGCCTGCTGGTGATGGCTGGCTTCTCGCCGATCGGCTTCTCGGGCGCACCATGACGGGCCGCCAGTTTGGTCTTATCCAGTTCGACATTGATCTCCAGGATCGACGTGCCGCCCTGCCTCTGCAGGTTGATCTTGATCATATCCTCGGTCAGTTCGAGATATTTGCCGACCACGGCCAGCATCTCCTTTTGCAACCGGGGCAGGAATTCCGGCACGTCCCGGCCGGCGCGCTCATGCGCCAGGACGATCTGCAGCCGCTCCTTGGCGACCGAGGCGCTCGGGCTTTTCTTCGGGAACAGGAAACTCAGGATCGCCATCAGGCTTTTCCAAACAAGCTGCGCAGCAAGCCTTTACGTTCGGTCGTCAAGAATCGCATTTCGCGCTGTTCGCCCAGGAAGCGGGCCACGGCGTCGCTATAGGCGCGGCCGGCCGTGCTTTCGGCGTCCAGGATGACCGGCTGCCCGGTGTTGGACGCCTTCAGGACGGTCTCCGATTCGGGGATGACGCCAAGCAACGGCACCGACAGAATTTCCTGCACATCGGTGATGCTCAACATCTCGCCACGGGCGACCCGGTCGGGTGCGTAACGGGTCAGCAGCAGAAATTCCTCGACCGGCGGTTGGTTCAGTTCGGCGCGGCGGGATTTCGAGGCGAGCATGCCGAGGATCCGGTCGCTGTCACGGACCGACGAGACCTCCGGGTTGGTCACGATGATCGCCGCATCGGCATGATACAACGCTGACATGGCTCCTTGTTCGATGCCCGCCGGACTATCGCAGACGATGTACTCGAAGTTGTCACGCAACTCGTCCATAATTTTCTCGACGCCATCCTTGCGCAAGGCATCCTTGTCGCGCGTCTGGGACGTCGGGAAAATGTACAGGTTGTCGACCCGCTTGTCCTTGATCAAGGCTTGATTGAGGTTGGCGTCGCCGTTGATCACATTGATGAAATCGAACACGACCCGCCGCTCGCATCCCATGATCAGGTCCAGGTTGCGCAGGCCCACATCGAAATCGACGACGACGGTCTTGTGGCCCCGCTGGGCCAACCCGGTCGCGAACGCCGCCGAGGTGGTCGTCTTGCCGACACCGCCTTTGCCGGATGTGACTGTAATGACCTTCGACAAAATTCCTCCTCGCGACTCTCGCGGATAATGCTCGTCACTCTGCGGTGCGGCACCCTTCCCGATCGAACGGTGCGGGCGCCATACCGATAATCCAAGGCCGGGGACGCGCCGTCGGCCTTATACAATACAAAGTTGGTCAGGTCCGCGAGATCGTCAGTCGATCGTCGATCAGCGACACCTGAACGGGTTGCTTGAGGAAGCTGGGCTCAATGGCCTCGCTCACCAGATAATGGCCCGCGACGCAGACGAGTTCCGCTTCCAGCCGGCCGACGAAGATCCGCGCCTCGGTATCGCCCGTCGCCCCGGCGATCGCCCGACCGCGCAGCGCGCCATAGATATGCACATGACCGTCGGCGATGACCTCGGCACCCGGGCTGACCGCGGCCAGCACCACCAGATCGCCGCCCCGCGCATAGATCTGGGTACCCGATCGCACCGGCTGGGTGACGATTTTCGTGCGGTTCGGACTCGAGGGCGGCTGCAACGGCGGGGGCGCCGGTCGGGCCGGCACCGTACGCTCCGGCAAGGCGGCGGTTTCGGCATCCGCGCGGCGGCCGGCGCCGGCCGCCGGAAACGCGGCCAGATCGGCGTTCATCGCCGCGCGCACCTGCGTCGCGTTGGCGTTCTGGATACCGACGGCGATCAGATGCTGGCGCTTCAGCAGCCGGCGCAAGCCATGAAACGCATCCGCCGTGGCACAGCCCGACGCGTCCTTGAGGTCGAGGACCACCGGCGCATTGGCGAAAAAGCCGGGGCTGCGGGCGATCTGCTCGGCCAGCCGGCCTTCGAAAGACGGGTCGCCGGGATCGGTGACGCGCACGATCATGACGGTGAAATTGCCACCATGAACCAGCTCGGTACTCATCTTCGGAGGGTCGTGCCGGCGTTTGTGAAAACGCCAGGCGCTATCGCCCCGAGGGGGAGAGCGCTGTCGCAAACCAGAGCGTGGAGGTGAAAGATCGGCATGAGATCGGGCTTACCGGCAAATCGGCCTGGGCGCAACCCTCAGCAGGCCCTTGGCGGGCCGCCCTTCTAGAATGGTGAGTCATGCCGATCAACGGCTGGCCCAGAGACCGCGTTTCGCCGCCCGCGCACCGGCTTCGGCACTCACGTAATCCAGGCTCTGTGCCTGGTCCGCCAAGGCCAGACCTTCGCCCACCAGATAATTCGATAAATCGGTGCCCAGCGCGTCCCGGCAGATCGCCGGAACCTGCAAGCCGCCATGGCTCGATGGCACGCGGCACGACACCGCCGGATTGGTCGCCAGGCGCTGGGCGAGCGCCGCCGCCGCCGTCCCGGCGCAGGAACCCGGCGCCGTACCGCCGCAGCGGTCGTTGCCCTCCGCCGGGCGAATGCCGAACAACTGCACCTGAATGTTGTTGACCGTCAGGCTGACGGCGCCGGTCGCGCGCGCGGCGCCGGAGAATTGGCGGGGAACATTGACCGTCGCCGGTGGCGCGGCCGTGGCGGCACCCGGCGGCAACGCCGCCACGGATGGCGCGCGGCCGGGGCTGGGACCGGGTGCTGTGGGTGTCGGTACAGGCTGGGTTGCCCAGTTTGAGGTTGCCCGGTCTGGGATTGTCCGGTCTGGGATTGCCCGATCAGGTGGGGGTACCGCTATCGGCGCGCGCGATATCGGGGCCGCGGAGGTTGGTCTGGGCGCCGCCGCGGCTTGTCCAATGGTGGCCAATCCCGCGGGGGCGACGAGTGTGTGGTTGGTATTGGCCGGTCCGAAACTATCGGCGGCCGGCGGTCCGCTTCGATCGACGGGAACCGGTTTCGCCACACGCATGCCGACCGTCATCTCCGGCAGCGGGGAGAGCCGGACGCCGGCGGAAGCGGCACCAGCTTGTTGCTCGCCCGGGGGCTGGTCGCCTGGCGGCTGGTCGCCCGGCGGTTGGCCGGCCAGCTTTTGGTCAGTGGTCGGCGGATCGGCCGGCTGGCCCGGGATCTCGACATTCCGGGGCGTCGGGATCGCGAGGGAGGGCGACACGTCCTGAACGGGGGGTGGCAAGCGGACCGTGACGCCGGCCCTGTGCGTCCCGCCCCCCCAGAGCGCCGGTGCGTGAGGCATCCAGGACAGCCATTGCCCCTGCCAGCCTATGAGGATCACGGCCCCCACGATCGCACCCGCGCCCAACGTCGCCGCCGCGGTTGTCGCCAACCGCCGCTCCGCGAGCTTTCGCCAGGTGCTATATCCAATTCGTGGCATGGGGGCGGACCATATCAGTCGGTGATGCCGCTGCCAAATAGACCCAGGGGCCGACAATAGACCCAGGGGCCGGCAAAGACTCAGGGGCCGATGTCGGGAGCCGGGCCGACCCGCCGCCCGGCACCATCGGCGGCCGGTTGCAAATCGAAGGGCCGCAACCGACATGACAGGGAAGCGGCGCGGTTTGATGGCCCCGTTTAGCGATTCGGCTGGACAGACCCGATGTGCTAGGTTTCTGTGCAAGCAAAGGCCGCTATACCGAGGATTAATGCCATGGGTTCGATGAGCGTGTTTCACTGGCTGCTGGTTCTGGCGATCATTCTGATCGTCTTCGGAGCCGGCCGCCTGCCTAACGTGATGGGCGATTTCGCCAAGGGCATCAAGGCGTTCAAGGCCGGTATGCGGGACGAGGACAAGCCGGACGAGACGGCCACGGCTTCGGCCCCGGGTGTCGAGGCTCAACGCACCGCGGCGACGCCGGGCGTCTCGGCCTCGATCTCGGACCGTAAGGCAAGCTGAACGGCCCGTTTGCGAAATCTTCCGTAGCGCCGGGATGACACCGTTGACCGGCGCTATCCCGCGATCCAATGGCCGGCCCGCTCTCGGGTGCTGGGCGCCGGCATCGATGACCCCGTGATCGTTCGTCCGATCGTTCGCCGTGGGCGGCACGGTCCTCGTTAGTGGCGATCCTTGTCGGCCGCGATCCCTGCCAGGATGTCTCCGCCTATCATGCCCGTGCCTTCCGCCCGTGCCATGCCAGTTTTGTCGCGCGTCGTCGGCGCCCTGCCGGCCACCGTGCCCTTCGTCCCGCCCGAGGCGTTGGAGCGGCGCGCGGACCGCTCCCTTACCCTGCGTCTCGGCGCCAATGAAAGCGCGTTCGGCCCCTCCGCCCGGGCGATCGCCGCGCTGGCCGACGCGGCGCCGCGGGTCTCCTGGTACGGCGATCCCGAAGGGTTCGAGTTGCGCCATGCGCTGGCCGGGCACCACGGCGTTGCGGCCGATGCGATCGTGCTCGGGTCCGGCATCGACGAGTTGCTCGGGCTGATCGTCCGCGCCCATATGAATCCTGGCGATACCGCGGTGATGTCCGCCGGGGCCTATCCGACCTTCGCCTATCATGTGATCGGCTATGGCGGGGTGCTGGAGCGGCCGGCCTATGGCACCGCCGGCGATACGGCGCATTACCATAATGACTGGCAGGCGCTGGCCGATGCCGCCCATCGTACCGCCGCACGGCTCGTCTATCTCTCCAACCCCGACAATCCGACCGGCAGTTGGCTCGACGGCGACGCGGTTCTGGCTTTGCTCGACGCCCTCCCTCCCGGCACCCTTCTCGTGCTGGACGAGGCCTATGCCGAATTCGCGCCGGCCGAGGCGTTGCCGATCCTCGCCGCCGACGATCCTAGGGTGATCCGGCTCAGGACGTTTTCCAAGGCCCATGGCCTGGCCGGTCTCAGGGTCGGCTATGCGATCGGCGCCGTGCCGCTGATCGCGACCTTCGACAAGATCCGCAATCATTTCGGCATGACGCGCCTGGCGCTGGCCGCCGCCCTGGCCTCGCTCGGCGATGTCGACCATGTCGCGGGTGTGGTCGAGGCGGTGGCGGCGGGACGGCGGGAGCTCGCGGCGTTGGCGGCGCATCACGGGCTCGATGCCTTGCCCTCGGCAACCAATTTCGTCGCGATGGATCTCGGCGACTCGACCCGCGCCAAGGCGGTGCTCGCGGCATTGCTGGAGCGGGAAGGCGTGTTCATTCGCACGCCGGGCGTGGCGCCGCTCGACCGTCTCATCCGCGTGACCGTCGGCACGCCCCCCGAACGCACCGCCTTCGCCGAGGCATTCGGCCGGGTGCTGGAGACTGTTTAGGACGCCGCCTAGAGCGCTATCGCCGACTGCGCCGCGGCGACCAGCTCGTCGATACCCCAGGGTTTAGAAATGAATCGCGCCTTGTTGATCGGCGGATGATCGATCTTGCCCGAGGTGAACAGGATTTTGATCTCGGGGAACAGCTTCTGCGCCGCGAGGGCGAGCGCCACGCCGTCCATCCGCGGCATGTCGACATCGGTGAACAAGAGATCGACCAGGCCATACTGTCTGAGGTGATCCAGCGCCTCCATGCCGTCGGCAGCCGTCCGAACCTCGAAGCCGGCACGGGTCAGAGTCTCGGTCGCGACCAAGAGCACCAACTCGTCATCATCGACCAGAAGGACGACCCTTGGTCGATCGCCGGTCGTGGTACCGGCGTTTCGCGCGTGGAGCATTTCCATGTGTCGGCGAAGCCGATCCGGATCGAGTGGCTTGGGCAGCGCGTCGATCAGATTCAGGCCCCACATGCGTCCGAGCTCCAGGACCACCTCCAGGTAGTGTGACCTTCCATCGGCCATGATGAAGAGCGGCGAGCGGCATTGCCGCCCCGCGAGCGCCCGCATGATGTCGAGGCTGTCATCCTGGGGGTTGCCGTCCTCGGACATGGCAATGTCGAGAAGGATGGCCGTGGGCTCCGCATCCTCTGCCGCCAATGCCTTGAGATAAGCGGCGGCGGGTGTCGCAATCCGAACCGCATACCCCGTGGCCTCGATGATCGCGGCGTAGAGCTGCGCCGCGATGGGATCGTCATCGATGATCAACACGGTGCCGTTCGCCTTGTGCAAGGTCTCCATGGGATCGATCATGATGTGGGATACCGCGTGTTCATGGCGGATTGCGCCCGGTGGGCTGCGGCTTCCAGGACCGCCACCAGGCCGGATAGATCGGGGGCGCCGCGCTTGGCGGCGTCCATGAGCTCACGGCTGCGCGTCATGAGTTCGGTGAAGCCGAGATTGCCCGACATGGAAATCAGGACATGGGCCTCGCGCACCAAGGTCTGCGCATCCTCGGCCGCGGCGATCGCCGCCATCGTCTTCACGAGCTGCTCTCTGAACATCTTCACAAAGAGTGCGACTTTATCCTTGCCAAGCCGGTCTTCCAACTCATGCAGCACGGGGGCGTTGACGGTCGCCAAACTCGCCGGCATTTCGGTGCCGGGGGACCGTGTGCCCCGACCGGTCCATTCCGCGACGATGCGCGACAAGGCTTCCCGATCGATCGGCTTTGCCAGGTGGCCGTTCATGCCCGCGGCCGTGCACGCCGAAATGTCGTCCGTCATGGCATTGGCGGTCAACGCGATGATCGGAATGCTGCGGACGCGTTCATTGAGGCCGCGAATCATCCGCGTCGCCTGGATACCGTCCATGACCGGCATCTGCATGTCCATCAGGACCAGATCGAAATCGCTGGTTTGAACGGCCTCGACGGCTTCCGCGCCATTGGCCACCAGCACCACTTCGTGGCCATCCGCTCGAAGCAGGGAGTCGATGATGACCTGGTTCATGTAGAGATCTTCGGCGACGAGAATGCGCGCCGCCGCGGTTGGGTGCTGTCGTGCCTCGGTCCGGCTTCTGTCGGGCGCGGGGCACGCCTCGGCCGTGATCGTGAACCAGAAGGTGCTGCCGCTGCCGAACTCGCTGGTAACGCCGATCTCGCCGCCCATCGCCTCGGCCAGGCGTTTGGAGATGACCAGGCCAAGACCGGTGCCGCCATAGTGCCGGCTGGTCGACCGGTTGACCTGGGAGAAGGTCTGGAAGAGGCGATCGAGCTTATCCGATGGAACGCCGATGCCCGTGTCCGAGACCTCGAATCGCGCCATGGCGCCGGCCGGGCCAACCTCGCGGAGCGCTCGAACGGTGACGCTACCCCGCTCGGTGAACTTGATCGCATTGTTCATCAGATTGAGCAGGATCTGGCGCAGTCTGGTCGGGTCGCCCTTCACCCAAGACGGCAGATTTCGGTCGATATCCAGATGCAGATCGATCCCCTTGGCGATCGCCTGGGCTCGCAGGATCGAGACCGTCCCATCGGCGATTTCGGAAAGGCAGATCGGGATATGCTCGAGGTCGAGTTTGCCGGCTTCGATCTTCGATACATCGAGGATGTCGTTGATGATCGCGAGCAGGGATTTTCCCGCCTCTTTCAGCAAGGTGGCGTTCCGCTGCTGCTCCTGGTCGAGCTTTCCGTCGAGCAGGAGGTCAGCGAAGCCGATGACACCGTTCATCGGTGTCCGGATCTCGTGGCTCATGCTGGCGAGAAAATCCGATTTCGCCCGGTTCGCCTGGTCGGCGGCGTCGCGCGCGGCGGTCAGGGCATCGGTCAATTCTCGCCGTTCGCTGATATCGAACAGGATCCCGGATGCCACCAGCGGTTCGCCGGCCTCGTCCCGTTCGACGACGGCGCCGCGGGACAGCACCCACCGCCAGCCGCCATCCTTCTGACGAAACCGCATCTCCACTTCAAAGAGGGGGCTGCGCGCCGCGACATGATCCGCGAAGGCCTGCTTCGCGACGGGCCCATCCTCCGGATGGATGTGGTCCCAGAGGGCGGTAATCGACTTGGGGAATTCCTCGCGAGAAAAATCGGCCAGTGTCAGATAGTGGTCGCTGACTTCACGCGTCCCCGCCGCGAGATCGAGACGCCATGTGGCCAGATTCGCCGCCTGCAACACCAGAGCCAGCCGTTCTTGACTGAGGCGCAGCTCCCAGTCGGCCAGTTTGCGATCGGTGACATCCTGGAAAGCACCCGTGATGGCGATCAGACGCCCCGCCGAATCATGGTCGCACTGCCCCGTGGAGATGACGTTCCGAACTGATCCATCGGGCTGGACCAGCCGGACATCGATCTCGAAAGCAGTTCCCTCGGTGGTTGCCCGGTTGAAGGCCGTCGCGACCAACTCCCGGTCATCGGGATGGTACGCGTCGATCGCCGTCTCGACGGTCGGCCGATAGGTCAGCGGCAAGCCATAGATGCGATAGATCTCTTCCGACCACAGCAGATCGTTCGTGAGGAGATCAAAGCGCCAATGGCCGATATGTCCGATCGTCTCCGTCCGGCGGAGCAGATGATTGGCTTCCGTCAGGCGCGCATTGGCATTGGCCGCTTCCAATTCCGCGGCCTTGCGCACGCTGATATCGCGCAGCGCGCCCATGATGCCGCTCGGCTGCCCATCGGCGTCGCGGATCAGCCGCAGCGTGACCTCGACCCAGATCCACCGGCCATCCCGATGGCGGATGCGGTTCGTAACGCTGCCGTGCTCCTGCCCGTCCGCTAGGGCTCGATAGGTGGCGGCGACTCGCTCGGCATCCTCCGGATGGATCATATCGACGGGTTTGGTGTCGACCAATTCCTCGGGTTCGTAGCCGAGAATGTCCCGTGAGGCGGGCGAGACATAGCGGCGCACGAAATCCAGATCCAGCCGAAAGATCATGTCGGTGGCACTGTCGGCGAGCAGTCGATACTCGGCGTTGGCGTGGATGGCTTCGCGATCGGCCTGTTTGTGTCGCCGGATCTGCCGGTCGATGCGCACCGCCAGACCGATAAGGATCAGGCAAACCATCGAACCGCCGAGGAAGTGCTCGATGGTCGTGCGGCGCCACCCCGCGAGTTCCTCGTCCCGTGCCAGGGCGGCGACAATGGTCAAGGGCAGGTTCGGCAGGCGCCGGGAGCGGTATTGTCGATAGACGCCATCGACGGTGGATTTGTGGGAGAAGCTCGCACTCTCCACGCCGGCCGTTTCGCTGCCGTATATCAGGGTCTTCGTCAGGGCGTGGCCGATCGCTTCCTCGACAAACGGGTGACGGGTCAGCATGGTCCCGCCATCGTCAAACAAGGCGATTATGCCGCCCCGGCCGATCGATAGGGTCTGATAGAACCGGCGGAAATACTCGAGGTCCAGAACTGCCAGCACGATACCGCCGAACTGGCCATCCGCCCGCTTGAAACCGCGGCTGGCGGTGATCACCCAGCGGCCGTCCAGGCGGCTCTTTACCAGGCCGCCGATTTGCATCCCCGCTTCGGGATGGTCGCGATGGAACCGGAAATAGGGTCGGTCGGCGAGGCTGAGCGGCGATAGCCTGGCCGACGACGTGACGCGCCACATGCCTGAGTCATCGATAACCGAAAAAAACTGTACTTGAGGCAAGGTGCCGGCGCGATCGACCAGAAGCTGGCGAAGGCGCCCATCGCCTTGCGCTGGAATACCGTCATGATCCAAGCGTTCCGCCATGCCGCGCAGCACCAGATCGACGGCCTCGATCGACCTCACCGTGTGCTCGGCTGCCGCGCGCGCCAAATTGTCGGTCTTGTCCCTCGTTTCGGTTACCTGCTCGTCGCGCGACTGCCATGCCGTCCAAGTCTCCAGACCGACAAGGGATAGACATGCCAGGAGCACCAGCAGCGTGATGCCGCCAGTGCGACCACGTTCCGACGGGGACGTCGTGAGGCGATCTCGAAAAATACGCATGGCTCTCCGGGTATTGCCCCGGATTATACCTTTCAGAGGCGAGTTGCCGGTGGTGGATGCCGAAAGGTCGCCCGAATACTCTTAAGAAGGTGATAAATTAACCAATGGGCGCGCGGTGAGGGCTCCTACTCCGCGGCGATGGCGAGGCCGGCCGTCGCCGATCGACCGCGACGATGCCAGCCCCTCCTTCAGCCGGCCGCGATCGGTGAGACGCATCAGATCGGCGGCGTTGCGACCATGATGCGGTGATGCTGCCGAAGCGTCGGCGCGTCTGTCCAATCTACACGGCAAACGCAACGGTTTATCAACCATCCGGGTGCGATGATAACCCCCGTGAGCGCCGAGGGCGCCGGGCTAATTGCCGCTCGGGATCGGACCGCATGACGTGTTATGTATCCGCCCTGCTTTAACCATAATGCTTTGCGTTCTGGTCGGGGCTCGGCGGGGATGGCGCCGGCGGGATGAAGGCGGAATAAATCGGCGGGCGCGCCGTTCTTTGGAACGGTGCCGGTCGAACGGGTGATGGTGCGCCAAGCCAGCGAAATATGCCGCGGGTCGTGGCGATACTCGGGTGCAACGGGCGGATTCGGGAAGTCATCGGAACATGTCTGGATCGCAAGAATTTTCAATCGCTGGATGGTTCTCGAGCCGACCGGTCTCGGCATGCGCCGGCCCTTCTTTGGGCGGGAGCGCCCGATGACCGCGATCGATTACGGCGAGGTGACGCGCCGCGGCGCCGGCCCGCATCTGCTGCCGCGACGGCTCACTTGGGACCATGCGACCTTCGGCCTGTTCGGCGCGGTGATCCTGCTGGTCATCCTGACTTTCCGGCAATACGGCATCACCTGGGACGAGGACGTCCATAACTGGTACGGCGTCTTCGTCCTCGATTATTACGTCTCCTGGTTCAAGGACAGCCGGGCGCTGACCTGGCTCAACCTCTATAATTATGGCGCCGCCTTCGACATGATCGCGGCGGCGGTCAACCGCATCTCGCCGTTCGGCACCTATGAGACGCGTCACCTGCTGAACGGGCTGGTCGGCGTGCTGGGCCTGGTCGGCACCTGGAAGCTCGCCCGGTTCATGGCCGGGCCGCGCGCCGGCTTCATCGCCGCGGTCCTACTGGTGACGATCCCCAACTACTACGGCCAGATGTTCAACAACCCGAAGGACATTCCCTTCGCGGTCGGCGCGATCTGGTCGCTCTACTACACCGTCCGCATCATTCCGGCCCTGCCACGGCCCAGCTGGTCGCTGGTGCTGAAGCTGGGCATCGCGGTCGGCATGTCGCTGGGCGTGCGCGTCGGCGGGTTGCTGTTGCTCGCCTATGTCGGCGTGGTGGTCGGGGCTTTCGCCGTCTGGCGCGGTGTCGAGACCAGGCGGATCGGCGGGTTCATCACGGCGGGCTGGGTGGCCGGCCTGCGGGTGATGCCGCTGATGCTGCTGGTGGCCTATCCGGTGATGCTGCTGTTCTGGCCCTGGGCGCAACAGGATCCGATCGATCACCCGTTGCAGACACTGGACTACTTCTCCCACGTCACCTTCCCGTTCAGCACGCTGTTCGCCGGGTATTATTTCCCGGCGACGGATCTGCCCTGGGCTTATCTGCCGACGCATATCCTGCTGGCCTTGCCGGAATTGACCCTGCTGTTGGCGGCGACGGCGCTTCCGGCGGCCTTCGTGATCGAGCTGCGGCGGCCGGGTGGTCCCGACCGGACGCGCAGCCTGCAATATGGCGTGATCGCCCTGGCGGCCCTGTTCCCGGTCGCCTACGCGGTGGTCATCAAGGCGGTGCTGTTCGACGGCATGCGCCACTTCATCTTCGTGCTGCCGCCGATGGCGATCGGTGCCGCCCTGATCGGTGAAAACCTGATCGAGCGCTTGAGGAATTTCCGCTGGCGCCGGGCGGTGATGGCGGTGCTCGCCGTCTATGGCCTCGGCCATTTGGCGATCATGGGCATGCTGCATCCCGACGAATACGTCTACTACAACGGCTTCATCGGCGGCGTGAAAGGTGCCGATGGCTTGTTCAAGACCGATTACTGGGCGAATTCCTATGCCGAGGCGGTGGGCGGCTTGAGCGATTTTCTGCAGACCCAATACGGCGCCGATTTCGAGGATCGCGACTTCACGGTCGCGGTCTGCGGCCCGCCGATCTCAGCCGATTATTTCTTCCCCAGCAATTTCGTGTTTACCGAGAACCGCGAGACGGCGGATTTCTTCATCGCCTTCACCAAGGATGATTGCAACAAGACCCTGCCCGGCCGCGAGATCTATCGCGTCGAGAAGATGGGTGCGTTGCTGTCGGTTGTGCTCGATCGGCGCGGCATGATCTCGCATACCCCGCCACCGGTCCGTGCGGCGCCGGTGACCGCGGCGGCGCCTCCCGCATCGGCACCCCCCGCCCCGGCACCCCCCCCCCCCCCCCCCCCCCCCCCCCCCCCCCCCCCCCCCCCCCCCCCCCCCCCCCCCCCCCCCCCCCCCCCCCCCCCCCCCC
>Ga0179596_10000195_pt1 | contig 36596 bp, 32 predicted proteins | sample CZODoug1_1_08_16_FD_155494 | JGI IMG/M metagenome (GOLD analysis project Ga0179596, IMG submission 155494) | Vadose zone soil fungal communities from Angelo Coast Range Reserve, California, USA - CZODoug1_1_08_16fungal (Illumina Assembly) | ecosystem: Environmental > Terrestrial > Soil > Vadose...
TAGTAGGGTTAAGTCTATTACATTGATTTATTATATAATAGAAATAAAATGTATGATTGATTAGTCGTTGAACGTTTTTACTTTAAGTAAATTTCGCTTCAAGTTAACTATATAGTTTTTCTTGAAATTAATCATATTAAAAAAATATATTATGCTTTTTTGCACATAAAATATAGTGGACAAATTTTATCCCTAGCGTAGCTTTTTCAAAAATCCAAGACCTTTCCTTACTGCATCTTGTGATCATATGCCCCGCTTACGCGACTGATAGACGTGTAAGTCAAACAGTAAAGCAAGATTAAGCCATTAAACTTGACAAGTATTAATCATAATTATGTTATTAGTGTATTTTCTTAAACTTAAATTCTAATAAATTAAGTGTACTAACAATATAATTAAAAACATTAGAAAGCATAATTTATAAAGATAGATTATATTGTTATTTTTTTTTTTTAACTCGTTTATTTTCAGTTTTTATTATCAAATTTATAAGTTCTCTTAATGTTTTAAATACATCTATTTTCCATATAGATAAAATCTTACTTAAAAAAAATTATTAGTTCTAACTTAATAGATATATAGTTGGATTAGTTATAGCTAAAGCTACATGAAATAACAAACTAAAAAAAAATATACAAAAGTTGTATATTTAATTGTCATAACTAAGTTATAACAACTTTACTAAATTAACTTTGGATACACCCAGGTACTTTTTATGGGATCTGTGCCCCGCATAAACTGCCTCCTAGCAATTGTCCCTTCATAAGAAGGTTAATGATTATAACAAAGATTTTTGGATACTTTGAAACTTTCACGTAGACTTTGTCTACCAATATGATATACTAAACAAAGGTGTTTCAATTATGTTAACACTACCTTATACACTAAAATTCGCAGTATCACATTCAATAACTAGCAACAGTAAAGCTGCATAGGGTCTTCTCGTCTAACTAGAGGTAAACTGTATCTGCACAGTTATTCCAATTTCACTGAGCCAATCATCGAGACAGCTGTTGTATCGTTAAATCATTCATGCAAGACCGCATTTAACGGCCAGGGTATTCCGCTACCTTAGGACCCTCATCGGTAAGGCCGCCATTGATCGGGGTTTCCTTCAAAGCCAAATTTATATTAGTCAACTTAGCAGATCCGTTAACCAGCCGACATCGGGCAGAAATCACACTCAATACTTTGATTTATTATCTTACTGCAGAGTGCTTTGTTTTAATTAAACAGTCGTACAACACTATTCCATGCTTCCTATTCATTACCTGATATTAATCAGTAGGAATGGCTCTCCTTATTCCGAAGTTACGGTAGTTAGTTTGCCGAGTTCCTTAATGATTGTTCACTCAAACGCCTTCGTATTCTCTACTAGCTTACTTGTGGTAGTTTCTAGGTACGGTTTTTGTTTTATATTATTGCTCATCTCTTTAGTTTGTTGCAATAATATAATATGTTACTGTTTTTCCAGAACCTTCTTCACTTTAATTTTTTTTTTCATTAAAAAAAAAAGGTTGTTACTTTGTAACAAAGATCTTGCTCATCGTTTAATCCTTTAGGTTGGTAAACTTAGAGGCCGTTGCTTTAATAAAACCATAAGCTTTAGGCGAGGGTTACCCCTTTTTCGTTACTCATGTCAGCATTCTCACTTGGGTTATCTAATAATTATTCTTAAAAAGAATAAATCTAAGATTTACCCAACGTTCTGCTACCCCATTATATATAATAATTTAAATTATTAATAAATATGGACAAGGTGTCGGTATATTGTTTAGATCCGTTAAATCTTCGGTGCAACTATCAATATAAATGTCTTGCTTCGCAAGTGTCATTTACTAAACTAGTGCTCTATTACGAGATCTTCAAAAAATGGACCGCTTCTAAGCCTATTTCCTAGTCGTATTAGATAAAAACATCCTTAATTTCACTTAACAATAATTTTGGAACCTTAACTCTTGTTCTGGGCTGTTTCCCTTTAGACATACAACCTTATCGTACTATGTCCGATTATTCAAGATTCATCATTGCCCTTCCGAGTGCGAATACTCACCGATAAAATCTTCATGATTGCCCGATATATGCAAAATTATCTAATTATCATTTGTAAACATATAATAATTAAATATAAGTTGCCTGAGATCACAGTTCTGTACCTGCTATGATGTTACTTGAATTACCTACTTATATAGGTTTCGCAGAAAACCAGCTATCCTAGTCAGTGTTGTCTTTCACTAACTTACCACAGTTCTTCGGATATCTTTACAACGATAACCCGTTCAGGCTTTTATAACCCTGACTGTAGTAAGATCACCAGGCTTCGGGTCTAATTTTAGATACTTATTCATTATTTCATAATTGGTTTATCTGGGCATTACTGCTCGCATCTAATATTAACTTGCTGACCCATTATGCAAAAGGTACGCTCTCATTTTTTTTTTTATTTACTCGAACTGCTTATAAAACTACTATTTCAAACCTTTCCTTCACAGTACTATACGCTGTCGCTTATATATTATATTTAGCCTTAGAGGAAGGTTCCCCTTTATATTCAAACAAGTTTTACTCATTTTACTTACTTATTATATCTACTATGTGCTGATATTTTTATAGGCTGTTCTATTTTCATTCACACTAATCATAGAATCTCGTTTGATTTCTTTTCCTGAAGTTACTAAGATATTTCAATTCACTTCGTTTATTATTGAATTTCTCTAAGAGTTCATGTGATTAATTCTCTCTAACAAAACACAAGTTAAATGTCTCTCTTTAATATATAGCTAGGTATTCCTAATAGTCTCTTTATATACTTACATATACTATTTTAAAATAGTATAAGAATTTCTATTTGATATCTAACACATTACTAATAACCCTTAAACTTATAGTGTATTTTAACTTAAAATATTATTTAAATATTTTTCAGATTGTCTCGATTTGAACGAGAAAGATCATTGACTAGTTATCTAACACATTATTATACCTTAAATTTAAAGTAAATACATACTAATATTTACATTAGTTTATTTTTCAGATTCTTAAAAGACGAACTGCTAATTTACTTCAGGTTAGTTAGATTCTTTGTCAGATTGTTCAGAATTGAACTAATAACATACTTCATTATTCAGGTCAGTTAGATTCGAACTAACAAAATCTCTCACCCAAAGAGAGTGCTTTAACCGTTTAGCTATAACCTGTTTATCATATTTATTAACTAGTTATCTTTAAAATAAGATTTTATAATATAACCGTTATATGATTTATTTTCATCTAAATATCTCATTAGACCTTTCTGACTAATACCTAAATATTTCGCAGTACTTCTAATGGATGGAAAATTTCTAATTAAATTACCTTTCAAATCAAAAACTTTAACAGGTACACCTTTACTTCTTAAAGATATTTTTAATTTAGTCTCTAATTTAACAACCTTAGGTGTATTAGTTCTAATGAGAGATTTAAGAGCAATACTCATCAATTTTCTGCTTTCAGATGTATGCATTTTACCAGAAAAATGAGGATGTTTACCTTTATTACTAATACTAATTTTAATTTTTGTAGCTTCAGATTGTATACTACCTAAACGTGAATTAGCATTCTTTAGGATATTATACTCTGGCTTCAAATTATCTAAATAGTATTGTTCTCTTTCTATTAACAGGTTTTTACCGCAATACTCTAGTATATCTAAACTAAAGTTAATATACCCATGCTTCAATATTGCACTATATATAATACTTTTTCTAGTGCTTAGTTTACTAAGCATTGCCTTTTCTGAATAATATATGTTAAGTCTACCTGCTAAATTTACACTTGATCCTACATAACTTTTACCAGTAATCAAATTATTTAAACGATAAATACCGGACTTTCTTTTATTCTCTGAAAGAATAAAAGATTTGTTTACATCCATATTAGGATATGTAACTTTAGGAATTAATACTATTTTAATAATGTTTTGCATACATATATTGTTTAATGTTTAAAAAGAGACATACTTCTCTGTATATTTAAATTCAATTTGATCTTCCTACGCGAGGATATTTAGTTGCAACTATAACTGATTTATAATTAGGATCAAGTTTTTTTATAGAAGTTTCTAATTGTATAACCTTAGTTAAAAGTGCTTTCTTTATTTCTAAAGTGTGTCTTAGATTATCTCCATTTTTTCTTACCATCTCATTATTAGAGGGGCGAGGAGTTCGAGTTTCCGCTAAAATTTCTCGGTATTGTTCATCTATATCCTTATATTTTTCTAGCTCTATTTCAGCCAATCTTAAGTCAGCTAATTCAAGTGTTAATTCTAATTTTAATTGATGTAAAGTTCAGTTAGGTTCACATAACATAGCAGGCTCGAAATAAATTTTATAAGACATAAAAATTATTCAAGTTAATAGTACAATAAATTGAGGAGATAATATCATTATAAAGAAACGAGATAGGACAAACAAATATCAATGGAATAAAAAAGATTTAATATTAATCATAATTAATGTATTTAAGTAAAAAAAAAGAGAAATATTTCTCTAAAAGCTTATGACAATAAAAAAATAAAAATAAAAAATTTGTTAATTTTTATAAGTAAACATATATTTCCTAAAAGATAATATATAAAGTACATCTTTACCTTTCTTATTATTAATAATATTATTCTTATACTGTTCAAAAAGAAAACGATCAATACTACTAAAAATATAATCACCCAATACCGTTAAATCAGTATTCGAAGATGATTGTAAAGAATAACCTGTAATTATCATACATTTAGGTGTATTTTCTACCTTTAGATATAACAAGTGATTTATCTTTTTGTTTATCAATTTTGATAAAAACTGCTCAAAATCTTTACCTAATAAGTCGTCAAATCTAATAAATGTTCATTTTTTTAAATTCATAATTAAAAATCATAGGATAAAAAAAAAGAGACATATTTCTCTAAAAAAGGAAGTAAGTTCCTCTAAAAGCCAAAAATTATTATATTAATAAAATATAACCATATAAACCTGTCAATATAACTCTACATAAAACATTAATAATAATCTTAAAATTATTATTGATCATAAACAAAAACGAACTATAAAAAAAGTATTTAATATCATATTTAATAAAAATAAAATTAAAAAGAGACTTATTTCTCTAAAAGCTTACAAAAAATATATTTAGATTATTACTTTAATATTGCCATAAAGAACCCATAAGGTAAAGGATTCGAATCTCACCTTTGAAGTATTACTACTTACCTAATCTTAAGTTAGGGGCCAGGCCATAGCCATAAACCTGCCTCTATCAACCTCCCTTATCCAGAATGCGCTTTACCTATTATTAAATTTAATATAAGATATAAACCACACGTATATATGATATAAGTATACCCTACTTATATATTATTTTTAGATATTACATAAATTAATCAAAAATTTTGTACTTAATTTAAAATTAATTGGATTCTTTAATACTTAAATCATCCTTTATAATTTTAGTACAAGTTAAAGATATTTTTATAACACCATAAATTGAATCTCTTACGAAAGAATCAGAATAAATCTTAACGCCTTCTATTCTTTGACTATTTCTAATAATACCTTGAATAATATCAGATTCAAAAACTAAATATCAAATACAAGTATATAAAATATATTTATATTTAACAACTTCACCTTCCTCACCAATATTAATATCATTTATTAAATCTAAGAAAGGAAATTCATAATTATTAAAAGCATTACCTGTAATAATTACAGGACCTTTCTTAACATTTTTCATAATTAACTTAAAGGGTTTATAGGGTACGTTTTTAAAAGTTAAAGGTTTACCATATGAAAGTCCAAAAGAATATGTTGAACCATATTCCAACTTTAATTTTTTTAAAAAATCTTTAGAAATATCCACAGAACCAAAACGAAAAGTAACAGCCATTTTCACGTGTTTCATTTTTATTTTAAATTAAAAAAAAAAAAAGAGACATATTTCTCTAAAAAAAAGAGGCAAGTTCCTTTAAGATTGTTTTAGTAATTTAATATCAATAGTTTGATATTGTTCTAATAAATTATTACCAAAAATTTGAGATTGTTCTAATAAATTATTAAGTTCTGTAATCTCTTTCAGGGAATTCATAGTATATTGGTCAAGAATAATGTATTGATTATTTATAATATATTCCAATAAATTAAAGTCAGAAATTTTTACTTCAGATTTAGTAGGAATAGGAATAAAATAACTAGGGATATAACTACATTGACTACTTCTCTTAAATAAATTTATAAAAGAATCAAATATACCACCTTTAGGTGGTATAATTTCCTGTAAAATTCCCTGTGCTTTAACATTGTTTGAAGAAAAAATATTTTCATTTATATGATTAATATTTAATAATTGATTTACTTCAAAAAATATAATATATATACATGTAATTATAAACAATGTTGTTAATAATAAAATTATTTTTATAATAATCCTTCTAAAAACATTTCAAATATAAACATGTTTATGCTTATCAAAATTAAACTTAAAAGTAATAGTTTTTAATATATCCTTATTAATTGACTTATTGGAATTTAAAATTTGTTTTAATACAATAACTACATCAGAATAATCATAAGTACTAAAAGGCAAATTTTTTATTAATATTGATCGTCTATTATTTTTTTTATTAATAATTATAGTTAATCAAATTTTAGAGTAGTTTGATTTTACTACTTCATTTATTCAAAATTTTATTAATTGTGTACAAATATTTTCAAAAGTAAAATTAGCATTAATATTATTGTAAATTATAGTTGTCATTATTATTATTAAATATTAATTAAAAAAAAAGAGAGAGCCATATTTCTCTAAAAAAAAAATAAAAAGAGACAAGTTCCTCTAAAAGCTTATAACAAATTTTCCATAAACTTTAACTAAGTATTATTACTTATAAACGTAACAATATACAAAACATACGAGGGTAAATTAAAAACCAATTAAAATAATCGAATGTATATTAATAATTATGTGACCTAAATAAATAGAACGAAGTAATTGTCTAAATTATTTTTTATTAATAAGTTTATTTTATTAATAGAAAAAAGAGACATAATTTACTATAAACTAATGATAAAAATATTTTTGTTATTTTTTATAAACATTTGCTAAAAGAAATTATAAATAGTACATCTCTACCTTTACCCTTGTATATATTATTAAAAGAAAAAGATTAATATTACTATAAAAAAAAATCATCCTATACCTTAGAAACAGTTTAGGTTTAGCAGAAGATTATAAAGAATAATTTATAATTAACATATATTTAGGTTTATTTACTACCTTTATAAAAAGGTTATTTGTGTTTTTTATAAACCAAATTAGTAAAAATTTATAAAAATCTTCCTTCAGCCAAGAAGTCAAGATATCTAATGTTCATTTATTAAAATACATAATTAAAATTTAAAAAGATAATTTAGCTAAAATTATGCGATTATTGTACTAAACTTCAAAAATAAAAATTTTTATCTTACATCATTACTAATATACTTTAAAATTAAGATTAATTTTATCAACATAAACCTAATTTATCATTTTTAAGATTATTTAAATAAATTATAATAATCTTCATCTCCGATATTAATATAAAACGTAGTATTTGAGAATGATCCTCAGGTCTTAATATTTAATAATGCTCAACTTGACTTAGCTCTTAATACATATTGACCACAATCGGATTGGATTGTAGTTGTTATATCATATAGAATATTATCTACCTCATCCATATCCTTAAAAAATAAATCATCTATATATCAAGAAACTACACTAACCAATATACCATTATCAGCAAATATATGAATATATTTTCAACCAACGAATCCCTCAATAGTACAACAATCTAATACAATCTTACATATAAACTCGTCAGTTAATTTTTTATATGGAAATCTTATTAAATTAAATTTAGTTGTATTTAAATTAATAGAATATAATGAATAATGTACAATTATTGTTTTATATCTCATATTGTCATATAAGTTTTTTATTATTTCTAATATTCTTTTAAGTAAGGCAAATAATTTAGATTTATTATACATATTTTTTTATTATTATAAATTAAAAAGAGACATATTTCTCTAAAAACCTTAGAAGATATCAATAATTATGCGATTTAAAATTCTTTACTCATGATTAGAATCAGGACAATCAATAATCTCTAAGTAATAAAGATTAGGATTAGGTAATAGATGTGCAAATTCATTTGCTCATCCTGTACAAACCTTTATTATTTCATCTCTAACGAAACAAGTATAAAAGTCGAAAGCAGGATCATCTACATCTAAAGGAGTATTAAAATAAAGCTCAATTTCTCTATATCAACCTAAAGAATTTTTATTGCAATCATAGATATGTAATTTTATGTTTGTAATATATACCTGCATATGAAAGGCATTAAACTAAACTTAGTAGTATACGTATACGTATACATATACATATATATTCTGTTTTTACATCGATGGGGATCTAAACCAACAGCCTTAAAAAATTTATTATTATTATTATTTTCCATATCTATATTCTTAAAGATCAAGAGACATAATTATCTAAAATTGTTGTTTTCTCTTATTACTTGAACTCTTGATACTAAATTTCTTTTTTCTATTTAATAAATCAGAATGTTGTTTTAGACTTTTAACTTTTAAATTATAAAGATCTACATTTGATATATTTTCTTTTAAAGAAGAAGTATAGTAATTCGATGTATAAAATTTTGATGTATAAAAATTTTTAGCCAATTTACTTTCTGTACTACTATATTTAAATAATCACGAAATAAAAGAATTAAAAATATAAAGTATGTAAGAAATATACTTATATTTTTTAGGGCTATAACTATAATTATATTTATCAAAGCCATATCTAAAAGAAATATTAGATAATATTTCTTTTCTAGAAAAGAAATATTTATTATTTAAAGTTTGTTTAAGAACGATAAATAAACCTCTATTACTATTATTTATATTAAATGGTAATTGATTAATTAATTTATACGATTTATTGTTGCCAGTAGACACAACAATAGTTAAAAAAATCCTTGTATATTCTTTTTTATTTATTACTTCATTCCTCCAAAATTTATTCACATGTGAATAAATATTTTCAAAAGTAAAATTAGCATTAATGTTGCTATATGTTGTTGTAAATTTCATATTTTAAGATTTTTAATAGGCAAAAAGAGACAAAATTCTCTAAAATTTTCTTTTAATGAAAGTTTAAACATAATCATTATCATCATAATCATTTTCATAATCATCTTCATAATCATCATAATCATCATAATCATAAATTTCATCCCCTCATTGATCATCATATATATCTTCATATTCTCCAATGTCTTTATAAACATTTTCCTCTTCATTATAATAATTATTATCTTCATCATAATAATATTCCTTATATACAGTTATTAATCCCAACATAGTTCTTCTTCTTTTAATATTCATTATTTTATATATTTATATTAAAAAAGAGACTTATTTCTCTAAAGTAAACAATATTTACATATACCTAGGTTGGTATTATTAATGCTTATTATTAAAATAGTTTATATAATACCTGTTATTATCTTGTAGAACTAAATTTAATTTTCGCGAATAATTGTTTACGCATAAATTTATTATATAAAGGTTTAATATCTGCAGGTAATATTTCCATAACAGCACTGACAGAACCGGTGCTATAATATTTATTAGCTACTTTTATAGTTAACTTTTCTAAGTCATTTGTTGTAAGTTTAATAGATTCTCTATTAGTTGTATAAAATTCCTTAAATTCTTTTTTATATTTATTAATAGTTTTTTCTTTTTCTTGTAAAGCTAAATCTTGTGTAGAATCATATTCTTTTTCTGAATCTATTAATTCTCTGATACGTTTATGTTTAGGGAGCTTAAAATCATTAAAGTTAGCACTAGAACCTTCTTCTCCGTTATTATTAGAACTAGAACCTTCACCAACAGAATCCATTGTATAAAATATATAACCTTTATATTTAAAACTTGAATTAGAAAAATGATTAACATCTAAAGTTAAATGAGAATAATTAATAAATTCATTTATTAAAATAATCAAGGAGGATAAAAATAAATAATATATCCCTAAAATTTGATATAAATAATTTGAAAAAATATTATCATTATAAATAATATTTAAAAAGATTCTAGAAATAAATCCAATAATAAAAATTATTAGTATTTTATTTAAATTTGATAAAGTAAAAATTCTACCTAATAAAATAGGTAACTTATTTTGAATAGATAAGTAAACTATTTTTAAATTGTTAAAAATTTTGTTAAGCATATTTTAATAATTGAGATTAAAAAGAGACAATAATCTCTAAAAGCTATGCAATTATATTCTAATAAATACTAAATATAATTTTAAATATTCGGAATTAGCCCCTCGATATTTAACCATATCTGAAGAACAAATTTTACTATCTAAAATTCGTTTTAATACAACAATATTAACAACATCATCCTCATCTAATTTAAATTTAGAATCAGTAGTAGAAAACATTAATAATCAATCTATAATTCAATGAAGATTATCAATTAACCAATAAAGATTTCTACCAGGTTTATTAATTAAAAAATCAAAATAAGACGTCACAAATTTAATAGGAGTGTAAGAAACATTGGATTTAGTTAAAGGTAAACCATTATAAGTAGTAATAGTAACTAAATATCTACAATCTCATTCAAGATCTTGAATGAGATTATTACTCAAATATTCAAAAAAATCGTTATTAAATAACAATTTACCATTAACACAATTGTAGAGGACCTTAAATTTCATAAATATATTATTGTAAATATAAAAAAGAGACAATCTCCTCTAAATCTAAGACCTATGGTAATAGAACCCCTATATAAAAAAAAAGAGACATAATTATCTAAAAGCTTATTATTCAGATATTTGTTATATATTTATTAAAAATAGGTTATCTCTTCTTCTAAAAAAAAATTTTATTATATTTTTTTATATTATTTACCCTTATTATCAGAACTATTCCCCTGGTTATCGTTATAATTATCATTAGTATAACTATTAAAATAGTCACTACTAGAGGAAATAGAGACAGAAGTTGAAGCCTGAGGTTGCATAACCTGAGATGTTATAACATGATTATTTAATCTATTATGAGCATTAATAAAACTAGTCATAGGATTATCTACTATAGGTGGTAGAGTCAAATTAGAATAATTATCAGGTAAAGAATTTTGATTATTTCTCTCAGTCTCAGATACCCTTCTAGGAGCATCTATTAACTTCTCTCATTCCCTATAAGATAAATGAGAATATGTATGTTTCTCTAGTAGTCATCTTCGCTGAGATTCTAATCCTTCTTTTGTATCTACCCTAATACCTTCCTCTCTTTTAAGCCTTTTATTTTCCTCCCTTAATCTAAGAGTTTTTTCTCTTTTTTCCTTTATTAATCTAACCTCTTCCTCATGTCTTTTTAGTCATGCAGCATGCGAATCGTTAGAATTATTGCTAGATCTTTCCCCCGAAGATTCCATTTTTAAAATCGTATTTGATTTTAATTTAGGTATAGAATTTGAAGAGGAACTAACATCCATTGTTATATAAAAGTAGTTAAGAAAATCATGAATTATTAAATTAACTCATGCAAAAATAAAGTAATATATACCTGAAATTTGGTATAAATAACCTGAAAAAATATTAATATTAAACATATAATTAATAAAAATTCTAGAAATAAAACCTACAATAAAAATTATAATTATTTTATTTAAATTGGGTTTAGTAAAAATTCTACCTAATAAAATAGGTAACTTATTTTGAATAGATAAGTAAACTATTTTTAATTTATTAAAAAAATTTTTTAGCATTGATTATTTGTTTTATACAAAAAAGAGACATTATTCTCTAAAAACTTAAGGTAACAAAAAACTACAGAGAGAATACATTTAAATTTTCCTTACCGTTTTAAGTTTATTAACTAACAAAGAGACATATTTCTCTAAAGTTTAATTTTTTTTTAGAAAAAAACAAATTTATTTTTTTGTATACTTAGCAATTATTCTATTTGCATTTTGTTTGCGTAAAAATTCTTTATAAAAAGGTTTAATATCACTTGGCATTATATCTAAAGCTTCATCAAATGAAGCTCCTTTATAATATGCCATAGCTAATTCTTTATTTAACTTTTCTAATTCATTAGCGCTAAGTTTAATTGATTCTCTATAATTAGTACAGAACTCATTAAATTCATTTTTACATTTAGTTAAAAATTCCTTTTTAAAGTAAGAATCATCTCAAGAATCACTCATATAATCTAAAGCTTGAACAGTATGAGGAGAAGAATTAAAGGGAGGATTTATAGAACTAGGTTTATCATTAGGTTTTAAATCTTTAGGCTTCATTTCATTAATAAAAAATGTTAATTTTCCATTTGAGCTTAAAATTATTTTATCTTTAATTAAATCATAAATATAAAATCCTTTTATTAATTTTTTTATGGAAGATATTTTAAAATCTTTAAATTTTAGATTAGAAAAAACTTTTAAGTTAATAGATAAAAAACTATTATAAATTTTGTTAAAAAAAGCATAAAAATCAAATACACAAGATGGAAGAATATTAACATGAAAATAATTAATAAATTCAGTAATTAATATAACTAATGATAAAAAAAGAGAATATAAAATATAAATTGTATCGAGATATTCTGAAAATACATTATTATAAATATTATTTATAAATATTCTAGAAATAAAACCGAAAGCAAAAATAAAGATAACTTTATTTATATTTGATTTATTTAAAATTCTTCTAAAGAATAAAGAAATAGAATTAAAAGACGTTTTTTTATTATTAAACATGAACTTAAATTATTTAAATATTAAAAAGAGGCTATGTCCTCTAAAAGCTTATGATTATAAAAGACTACAGGAAGTATTTTTTAACTTTTATTAATAAAAAAAAGAGACATAATTCTCTAAAAATTTAGAATAAACATTTACATTATTAGGTTATTATTATTCGAAATATATCAGATAGTGAAGGATTCGAACCCCCGTCATTTACTCAATTAAATCGTACTTAAGACGAACGTGATAACCGGACTGACTCCCCCAACTATCTTTAATTAATAGCTAAACACCGTGCTATGCATTTAGTTTTATAATTTTATTTAAACGAGACTTTTTATTAATTAATACTATATTTTATGTATTATTATAGTCGGGTCGGAGAAGAAGGGAATCGAACCCTTAGTTGTTATTCACAACAATACTTAGTAGGTACCCCGCTCTGCCAATAGCAACTTCTCCTAAAAAAATGTTTGTTAATAATTTCATGAAATTATTATTTTATTAGCGGAAAATGAAAGAGTCGAACTTTCAAGTGTAAAACACAATATTGAGCAAATACGGTACCTTACCAATGGCAAATTTTCCTTTATATTATTATAATTATATAAATATAAACATTTATTCTCCTTAACAAAAGTATGCTTTACCTAATCTAACCTATTTTAATTTATAGCTTTTCTAGTTATTTGATAGATATCTTTATATATTTTATTTCTATAGTTCAACAATGTGCTATGACTAGTTTCAAGATCTCTTGCTGCACGAATAGATCCATATAACTTCCGATAATTAAATTTTATAATTACTACGGTTGTATTTTACGCAGTTGTTAATAAATGATTAATTTTCCTTAAAGACGTTGTTACATAATTAATATTCATCTTAGTTTTTGCTTCCTTTTAATATTTAGACCCCTATATACAACCAGCTGTCTTTATATTATACTCTAGAATATGTATATTCTAAAAAAAAAGACTAATTTCCTTTAGGTATTATACCTCACTTAAGTTGTCAAGCAGCATTAAGTTTCGATGTATAGTTAGGTTCTAATTCTTTGATTTTATTTTCGAAATAATTTATATTATTTCATTGTATTTTCTTATTATTTTCAAGTTTTATTATTTCACTTGATCAAACTTTTCTATGTATTGATCCCCCATTAGTATATTTACATGATAGTTCATCTAGCTTTTTTAAAGAAGATCTTGTTGTCTCTAATTTTTTATGATCTTCTTGCAATTGTCATATTTCGTAGTTTAGTTTATCTTTCAAATCTATTAAAATATCCTGACCATCACATAAAATAGAAGGAGTACAATAAATTGTATAGACTATAAAAATTGTTAAACCTAAAAGTACAGGGAAAATAGGAGATAAAAAAAAAGATTTTAAATATTTAATGTAATTTGTATTCATCATATATATGTTTAAATAAAAAAAAAAAGAGACAAAATTTCTCTAAACTGGTTATAACTTTACATGCTTTCTGTTTTATTAATTTTTATATAAAATATATTAAATTTTATATCTGAATTAATATAATCTAAAGAGTATTCTTCTAATCATCATGTACAACCATCTATTATTTGATCATAAATAAAATATATACAGTCATTAAGCTCTGGATCCTCTTCAGGGGAATTAGTATTATAAGGTAAATGAAATGGGATTTCTCTTATTTCAACTCCATTACAATCAAAGATATGCAATATTCATGGCTGAATTATATTATTATTTGTTATATCACTTTCAAAATGGCAGTATTTAGATACAATATGTTTTAATTCAGATAAGTTAAAAGAGTCTAAATTAAAAGGTATAAAGTTAATAATAACATTATTATTGGTTTTTTTCATGTTATTTTCGTTTATTGAATAAAAAAGAGACATATTTCTCTAAAGCCTATTATAACTTATCATTAAATTATTACTCAAATAGTGAAGGATTCGAACCCCTAGATTAAAAAAACATATTTATCTAAAAGCTTATTATAATATACATTTATATTATTACGTTAATATTTACAAGATAAATATTAACAAGAACATACACAGAGACTGAGGGTTTCGAACCCTCGTAATTTATTAAATTAACTTCTACTCAAGAGAAGCCCGTTCAGCCACTCCGGCAAATCTCTTTATTAAATTCATTTATGTTAAATGTAAACCCCTTGGCTAACTTTCTTTATTTATTAATATACTTGATTCTTTAGTGGCCCATGGGCCGAACAGTGGACAAGCCCTTATCAAGCACTGCCTTTACCAAAGCTAAAAAACCTTTAAATGTTTTTTATGTTAATAATTAGATGATCTAGTTATAATGTTTAAATTGATTCCTGAATGACTTGAACACTCAACCATATTCTTATCGGGAATACGCTCTACCATTGAGCTAAGGAACCTTATATTTTATTAGTTAATAATAAAATATAACTCTATAATACTAATATTATATTCTAAATTATTTATTATTAAGCAATAATGGATAATTTAGGGTAGAATTTAGAGATAATTACTTCTTTTTAAATTTTTTAAATATAAGATATTATCTTTACAAATTTGTAAAGATAATATCCAAGAGCATTCAGACTTGAACTGAAAATAGGAAGTTTGAAGCTTCCGGTTTTGCCAATTAAACTATGCTCTTTATAAATTAATATATATCTATTAATAATTTGAAAAATATAGGAGAAGAAGGGAGTCGAACCCTTAGTTGTGAATAACACAATATTGAGCAAATACGGTACCTTACCAAAGAGAACTTTTCCTTTAGTTTATATTATATAAACTATATTAATTTCTATAAAATAAACTATAAATATATATATATTTATAAATTTTTAGTAAATACTTTAGACACTTAATGTCAAAACAATAAAAATACTTACCAGAATTTCCAAAAAGACATCTTAATAAAGGTTTAAATAAAAGTGCTTATTTTTTTTTTACTATATTATTTTTATAAAAATAATATCTTTATATTTTAATTTATAAATTGTCTTTATTTATAAATAAGTACACGTAGGATCTGAACAACAATCTAAAAGCTTATCAGGATCTCCCTTATACAAAGGTATTTCATCAACAACTATAGGTTTAAACCCAAGAAATAAGTGCTTATTTGTAATAGTAATTTGTTTATAAGACTTGTACTTATTAGTATAAGATAAATATCTATCTTTACTTAATTGATTAAATGTATTTAAGTAAGAAATTCATTTATACTTATTTTTAAACAAGGCCATTATATAAGAAGATAATCTTAAATCCAATGGACTTAAGATATGAGCTTTTTGGCTACCCCCTCTACCTATATTAACATTATACCCACTTACAGAAGCAAACACATTTTTAATATCTAAAAAATTACCATTTCTTATAATATATAAACTATGTTGATTAAATTCTAAAAAGTCTGCTTGAGATTTTATAAAATTTATAAATTTATCAGCACTAATATCATAATATGTAATTTTAGACCCATTATTACAACTAACTGCGTCACATGAATTAGATTCATAATCATTATAAATTGAAAAAATAAGTAATATCTCGATACCCATAGCAGCTAATGCTTTACTTAATTCAGACATGTTAATGTATTTTAATTCCTTAATAGTAATCATTTTACTAGTTAGATTATTTAGACCTTCCTTCTTCATAACACGGCTACCTGTTAATATAAAGAGAGTATCCTCTTCACGAATAGGAAATTTAAAATCATCTCTCGCTCTCGCTTTAATAACTACTGGGTTTGGAGCACGGGGAGCCTCGGCTTTTATATATTCTAAATTAGGATCTAAATTATCCTTGCTTCGATAATTTAGCTGTATTATTTGCGTTTATTCTGGTATTATTCATTGTTAAGTAAATATTATTATTTTTATTGAAAAAAAGAGACAATTTTCTCTAAAAGTTAGCATTATTTTTGTAATTTTTACGGACAAACTGCAGGCTTAAACATTGTTAAGAATATAGATAGATTTTTTTTAAATGGTTATTTAGACCATTACTAAAATACCGAGAAGTATCTAAAATTAACTTATTTATATAATATTATAAAAATAAGTTAATTAGTTTTAGATTTTATAAAATAAATACCTTTTAACAATTTATTTTTATTTATATAACGTCTTAAAGTCGTATGACTAACCCCAATGTTTTTAGCAGCAGTACGCATAGAATTATAGGTTTTTGTTTCATTATTTTCTTTACTAATTATATTTGTAACATGACCTCTTCCTGTATCTCGATTTAAAAAATTTAATTTGGTTTTTACTGAATGTTTAAATCCTAGCATTGAACCTGCTCTTTTACATATGTTATATTCGGGTTTTAATAAATCAATATAATATTGTTCTCTATTAATTAAGGATTCTAGATTACAGTACTCTAATATTTCTAAATTAAAATTAGAATATCCTTGGTTTAATAAAGCTCTATATATAAGACTATTATCTTTAATAATTTTGCTATTTAGGTAATTTATATTGTAATATCTTCTTAATCTTTTAGTTATATTAGTAGAACTACCAACATAGCTTTTATTACTTATTAAAGAAACTCATCTATAAATACCACTTTTATCTTTATTTTCTTTTAAAATATTCGATTTATTCAATAATGAATTAATATATATGATAGATTTTTTTTTAGAATGAGTATATTTTTTATTTACAAGAAAAAAATTATTGTAATTTAAATTATTAATGTATTTAGAATTATATATTAAAAAAAAAATAGATTAAATTATCTAAAAAAAGTTATTACGAGAATAATTACGCCCATCAGGTCGGTTAAAAGAACTACGTTCAGGACTACGTCTTTCTGTATTATCATTACTATGAGAACGATGATGATGATGATGATGATGTCGATGTCGATGAGAATGACTACGTCTTTCTGTACTAACATTATTATGAGAACGATGATGTCGATGATGAGAATGACTACCACTATGCGAATGATTGTCAGAATGACTACGACTATGAGAATGGTTTCGTCTAGAACTTTTATGAGAACTTTCAATAGCCTGACTAGATTGTTCTCCATTTTCTATTATAAGAGCATTAAAAGGTTGTTTATTTTGCACTAAGTTATCAACCTCAGTTTTAACATTTGAAACACCCAAACCTTTTCTTGGAGTATAACCTAATCCCTTAACATTTCTATGTATACCTAAAACATTTTCAACATCCACTTGTACATCCCGCTTAGTTCTTTTTTTTATTTCGCCCCAAATAGATCTATTTGGATCTCAAGATTCTTTAAAATCAAGGTAAGTTTCATAATTACCTGATTTTTTTTCTCATAATGTTCAAATAAATTTTCGTTTAGTTATATCTTTATATTTAACAATAATACTATCAACATTATTAGTTTTATTTAATTTGGCATCTCCAAAATTAAAAGCTAATTTAAGACGACCTAAAATACCTTTTTTATTAATTTCTATCTCATTAGGCATTGTAGGAGAAATTACTTCTTTTTCATCCATTTGATATACATTAGCCATATTTTTTTTAACAAATTCACGCATACCATTATATGTTTCAGGTTTCCGAGGTTTTAATGCTACATAAGCGTTTTGAGTATTTAATTGAGAACTAACCTCCTTAGGTATATTTGACCCTTTAGTTACAGGATTATTAACGTTAGAAACATCATAGGGATCAAAATAAGGTACTTGAGCTGGGACAGCTCAAGTATGCCCGTAATTAGTTTCATGATTATTAGCTGAAGTATTAGAACTATTATTAGCCGGATAATGAACTCCTTGAGTTGAATTAGTCACAGGATAATAAGTATTATTACTTGTACTAACTGATGCATTATTAACAACAGGTTTATATGTATAATTATTTACTGGTTTAGTAGTTGCTGAAGAATTATCATTAGGTGAATAAATAGCATTTGTTAAATTAGGGAATCTAGGGCTATCGTTTGTATTTAAAGTAGAGATAGAAGGAGTGCTAAGGTTAGATGCATCTATATTGGGAGCAGGTGGCATTACAGGTATAGGTGCTGGACTACGTAAATTCCTATCTGGCTCACCTACTGCCGAAGCCATAGAATCTCTAATAGTTTCTACAGTAAATAAATAACCATCATTTCTTCTGGGGGATTCCCCAGGTGTAGGATAATTAGAAGGGAGCCTATTACCAACATTACTTGAATTCCCTTTATCAGATACATGACCACGCCCTCGACTACTTTTAAGATCCTGGTTTTTTTGTAATATATTATCTTTTATTGTATTATCTTTTACTTTATTTACAATTTTTTCTTTATTATCTGTTTTATCAATATCTATAATCATTTTTTCTCTATTTAAATACGACTCATAATCTTTTTTAATTGAAGAAATTGTTCAATCAGACAAATTTAAGGAAAAAATTAATTTATTTGCGCTATTTAATGTTTTTCTTAAATACTGTCCAATATTAAGTATATTTTTAATGACATTAACAAAAATAGAATAAAGTTCTATAATAAAAGCTGGGATAATATTAAATTCAAAATAATTAATAACTTCATGTACTATTACAATAAAAAACGACATAAATGAATAGTATAATATAGAAATAATATTTAAGTATTCAAAAAAAACATTTACATTATAAAAATATACAATTAAAACTCTAGAAATAAAACCAGCAATAAAAATTATAATTATTTTATTTAAATTGGATTTAGTAAAAATTCTACCTAATAAAATAGGTAACTTATTTTGAATAGATAAGTAAACTATTTTTAAATTATTTAAAATTTTGTTAAACATATTTTAATTATTCAGATTAAACAAAAAAGAGACATATTCTCTGTTTGCAAGTTTGCAAAATAAGAGATAAGATAAAAAATTTATAACGTTTATAAACCTCTTCCACCTCCTGGTCTACTTCCTTTAAAAAACCAAGACAATGCTCGATCGAATACTTTTATTTTATGTGCAGCATATTTAGCCTTGTTATTAATTTTATCTTTTAATTTATTAAATGTTATTTTAGAAGCTTCTTTGTATTTTTTTATTTTAAATAAAAATTGTTTATCTTCTGTAGATGAGCACGAAGATGAACATGAACACGAACATCTAGAACATGTAAACGAAGACCTATTAGAATTTGAAGATCTCTCAGAATATTTTGTATCTTCAGCATTATTTAAAGATATATCGCTATTATCCCTCAAATGATCAGAAAATATATCCATAAGAATATCCTGATGAATATTGTTAAAAAAAAAATAATCAAAATAAAACATATGTAAAAATAAAAATAATAAAATAATAAGTAAACAACTGGATAAAATAAGTAGATATAGGTTTATATTAGTTAGTATTTTATTCATACTATTTTAAATTTTTTTTTAAAAAAAAGAGACGTAATTCTCTGAGCCTAATCGTTTAATGATACCAAATAAATCATTAACAAGTATTTCAGAACTTTCTAACTGATTATTAAGTCGTTTAATTATAGCTTTTGTTGTAGTTTCATCAAGATCCATTTGAACTCCTTGGTTATATGTAGAAAAATTTTCTACTACTACTCAAAAATAATTATCATTTAATGCTAAAAATTTACTAGGTTCATTATTAGCATTAAATAATTCGATAAAAGGACTGAAAATAAATGGTTTAGAAATATTATTATTTTTTATTTTTTCATTAGCATAATTTAATATTTCTTCATCAATATATGTAGTATTATATATTGAATATATCTCTGTGTATAATATAAATGTACAAAATAATAATATTATTGCTATTATTATTATAGATATATATATAAACATATTTGTATTATATATATCTCTTTTATAGTTATTTTTACATTCAAAATGATACTTAAATACAATTGTATTTAATATATCTCGGTCATTAAAAAAACTTGTATTAAAAACTTGTTTAAGAACAATGAGTACATCTGTATAACTATTTATATTAAAGGGTAAATTATTAATTAAAGTGAAAGATTTCTCATTGCTATTATAAACAATTATAGTTAATCAAATTTTTGAATAAAGTTTTATATTCATTACTTCATTAATTCAAAATTTTGTGAATAAGGATCAAATAGTATTAAAAGTAAAACTGGAATTAAGATTATTATAAGCTAAATTTTTCATGTTTTTCAATATAAAGTACAAAAAAGAGGAATATTCCTCTAAAATAAAAAGAAACTATATTTCTTAAAGTATTAATGATAAGTAAACATAAATCTACCAAAACAGTTTATATAAAGGGTATTTTTAGGTTCATTTATTTCATTTATTGCCTCAAATATTAGAATAAATACATTAATACTATTATAAAGGTATACTCATAAAATACGATCATCATCAATATCTGATAACGACTGTAAATAATAACCTGTAATATAAATATGATCGTATTTAATTTCCAACTTTAAATATAAAAAGTAGTGTGTTTTATGACCAACTATTTTTGTAACAAATTCTCGTATATCATTAATATATTCTAGGTTGTTTAGTGTTATTGTTCAATTAATACGGTAAAAACTCATATGTGTAAAATTTATTTTAATTAAAAAGAGGAAAATTTGCCTCTATATTTTAGAAAACTGGATTTATTTAAAGAATTCTTCTTTAAATTTATCAAATTGAGGAATATTAATACAATTTTTACTTATAAATAAAAAAAACTCGTCGTTTTCTATTTTATTATTATTAAATATATAATTATAACTATTATAACCCTCGTATGTTTTTAAAATTGAATCATATAAGGATAATATGTTATATTTATACATAGAAGTATGTTTATCATCAATTGTATTATTTTCCAGATTAGTAGTAAACGTAATATCATTATCACTAAATAGTTCAAAAAATCTACTATTATAATCAACTTTTTTTATTTGAAATCCACTAATAGGATAAGGATTAGAAAATAATCCATCTTTATTAAAAACATGAGCATAATATATATCATTATCTAATCCTACTTTATTATAAAAAGAAGAAAGTTCCCCATAAAAAAATGATAAATCGAAAGTATTTTTACTAAAAGTAAAACAAAAATTAGGTGAAATAAAAAAAGAATTAAAATTTTGAGTCATAATAAATAAAAAAAAATAATAAAAAGAGAAAATTTTCTCTAAATGTTTTCTAATACCCTCTACCTATACGAGGATAATGAACGTAATTGCCAATCGGTGATTGAAAACGAGTATCAGCAAACTTAATCTTAACTTCTAGTTCTCGTACCTTAATTAAACATTTGGCTTTATTACCTGATCAAATTCTTAAATTATCCTGAATAGATTTATCATTATATGGGTTTCTATAGCTAGGTTCAGTTCGTTTGAAATATTCTGACTGCTCTTGAAGATCATAAAATTCTTCACATTTAATAGTTGCGGTACGATAATCAGCAACTTTTGTCGTTAATTCAGCTTTTCATTCAACTAAAGTTAATTTATCATCACACAACATAGCAGGCTCAAAATAAATTCTATAAGACATAAAAATTATTCAAGTTAATAGTACAATAAATTGAGGAGATAATATCATTATAAAGAAACGAGATAGGAGAAATAAATATCAACGAAATAAAAAAGATTTAATAGTCATAATAATGTATTTAAGTAAAAAAAAAAAGAGACAAGAATTCTCTGAATATAATATTAAATTCAAGATGATTGTGAAACTTGCGGATATTGCTGTTGTGTTACAACTGAACGGTAATGAGGATCAAGTATTTTTATCTTCTCTTCAAATTTATACACTTGAGCAATAAGTAACTTTTTCTCTTGTCTATATATTTCACATTTTCTTAAAGCACTAAGTTCCTTCTCAACAGGTGGTCCATCTTTTGTCTGACTTCTTCACAGCTCAGATAAATCCGTATATTTTTCATATTCGACTTCGGCAGTTCTGTATAGAGCTAACTTCTTGACTAAGACTTTTTTTAGTGAAAATAAACTTTCACCATTATCATCACATAACATAGCAGGCTCAAAATAAATTTTATAAGACATAAAAATTATTCAAGTTAATAGTACAATAAATTGAGGAGATAATATCATTATAAAGAAACGAGATAGGAGAAATAAATATCAACGAAATAAAAAAGATTTAATAATCATAATGTATTTAAGTAAAAATAAAAAAAAAAAGAGACGTAATTCTCTAATTAAACAAGTTTTATTTTTTTTTATAGTTAATCTAAGATAATTTTTTTATCTGTAAAATAGATATAATAAGTGCGAGAAAAGATTAAAGAATGCTTTAAATAATCCTCTTCACACTTATCCACTATTTCCTCTGTTACCTCAAATAATTGAGCATATAAATTAAATCCTTGTTTTAAGCTTGCATCTAATTTATCAAGCTTAAAACCCAAATAATAAATAAAGTTACCGTTAGAATTAAATATGTATATATACCTATCATTAGATTCTGATTCTCTTTCTGCAGAGAATAGAATATCTCCTACTTTCTCTGCAGTTAAAGTATAATATATAAAAGGTATTAAATTAAATTTACTTTTAGCCAAATATCTAGATTTGTTTTTATTAGGGGTAGTTAAAGGAATAACAACATAATCTTTTTTACTGTTATTCATTATAAAATATAGCTAAAAAAAGAATAAAAAAGAGACAAATTTCTCTAAATAAATAAATTTTACCTTATTTATACAGTTAATCGGATTTGAACCGATAAGGATCGTTTGGAAGACGAATAGTTTACCAATTAACTTATAACTGTTTTTAAATTACTTTATTTTTATAAAATGTTATCTAGCACATTACTAATATACCCTGAATAATATTTATTAAGACCTATGGGATTCGAACCCATATAACAAAGATTAAAAGTCTCGTATTTTACCATTAAACTAAGATCTCTATATATTTATATATATACTTCTACAATAAGAAGAGCTTTGCCAAGGAAGACTAAAACACAACTTCAACCTAAAAACATATAAACTAAATTAATTACTTAATAATATTTTATATTTAATAAAGACTAGGAGATAATCCATTAATTAAACAATACAATATATTAGATTGATAATTCAATAATTCGGTAGTTTTAACCCTAGTATCACTTAACATATTTTCAAATATAATAGAATTTCTATTATTAATACTTATACCTTGTATACCTAAAGAGTTAGTAATATCATTTGTAGTGCTAGTTGATGTTATTGCATTAGAAAAAATACTATTAATATTAACTCTTTCTATTAAAGGTGAAGAATAAGAAGAATTTATACCAGAGAAAGTCATATTACCTTTTGCATTAAAATCTAAATTAATTTCATTAATTATAGATTGGTAAATACCTATTTTATTATTAGTATTCTGAATAGATGTCCACTTATTATTAAAGATATATTCATACCTTCATTCTTTAATGTATAAAAAATCAGTTTTATAAGTAATAATATCAGTCTTGGTATTTAAAATATGATTTAAATAATATTTATGTTCTCATACACACTTATTTAAATTAATTCTACCTTCACGTAAACTAAAAATATATTGATGAAGTATATCTTTATATACAACTACAATAAATACTACAAAAATACAAATAAAAACAACCAATACAATAAATAAGAATACACGGTAAATAGATACTTTCTGAGATTTTATAACATTAAACATATATTTAAAAAATTTCAGAATATAATCATTAAAATTTAAATATCATAAACTTAACCCTTTACTTTTATTATTTTTTTCAATAATTTGATAACGATTCAAATAAAGTTTATTATTGTAAACAATTCGTCAAATTGTATTAGAATGAGTGTTAAAAGATCTTGCTGCCTCAGCTATAGACATATAATCATAAGACTCTTTAGTTTTTAAATCAAATACTACAACAGGTATTCCAAATTTATTCCTTTTACTTCCAATTTCTTTATATTTGTTATTTTTCATTAAAACTTTTTTTATCAGATTGTATACAATCATGCTTAATCAAATAACGGGCATTAATTAAATTAATTCAAAATTCTTTAGATTTCAAATATTTATTTGGTATACTATAAAGTAAATTAACAATAAGTAAAAGCCCATTTTTTGTAAGATGACCTTTATCTTTAAAAATAATAGCTATTTTTTGAGCAATAATAAACTGATTCTTTTTTCAAAATAATCAATCTTGATACTCCATTAAAAAAGGTAAAATAATTTTAAATACAATTTCACCTGTATACTCTAGACCAATCATACCCGATTGTCGTCTAGATATATTAGGTTTTAAATTCAATCTTTCTGCTATAAGTTCCAATAACTTTATATTATATTTTGTATTACTTTGAGCAGCAAAATTAAAAACTATTTTAACATAAAACTTAGGAAGTCTAGACGGAGGGGAATTAAAAACAAAACCTAAACTACCATCACCTAAAAATAAACCTAAAATAAACAATTTACTTGGTAAATTATTATTTTCTTCAATTTCAAAATTATTAACATAATTTATTGAAGAACAATTGAATATATTTAGCTTTTCGGCTAAAGATACCTTACGTTGGTTACCTTCAGGATTAGTAGCATATACTAAGTGTATAAATTCGCTTTTAAAAATAGGACTAATATTAGGATTTTTATATATAAAGGATAATTTATATATTTTTTCTAATAAAGCCAAATCTTTCCTTTTTTGGCCATATAATAATGAAAAATAAGGTAATACTTTCTCAAATATGTCTTTTGTATTAGAAACATTATATCTAAGATGCGTTTTACCTTGTGAATTAAATTCTAGTTTAATTATTCCTACATTTAAAATTTTTTTTAAATTTAGAAAAATATTAAGAGCTTCAGGTGAATAATTTTGACCTAATGAAAACAAAAATCGGACTCTTAAACTGTCTATTTTAGAATAATAAACACCCATAGTTCCTTCTGCTTGATAGAAACCATTTATAAACTGATGAAAATCTGGTTTATTTAAATAAATAATTTTGTGTTTTAAAGATATAGAATTATATTCTTTAATTATTTGTATTTTATTTGACATAATATTTTTTTCCGTGTTTTTTCTTAAAAAGAGACTGATATTCTCTAAGAACCTCAGTAATATATTGATACGAACAAAAAAAGTCAAACTATATCTACAAAGTGTCAGTACAATATGCTTGATTCCAAGCCTAAATGATGGTTTTCCGTGGAATGATAAGCGAGTACACGTCACAAACCTACAGCAATAAATGCTGTACCTATCATTACGTGTAACCCGTGAAATCCAGTACCAAAATAAAAACATGTACCAAATGCTCCGTCACTTATAGTAAATGATGACACATTGTATTCTACACCTTGACAGGCTGTAAATACAACGGCTAGTATTACTGTTGCTACTAAACCGTATAAAGTTCCTGCTCTATTACCTTGAATTAAAGAATGATGAGCGTAAGTAACTGTAACACCTGATGATAATAATATAACTGTATTTAACAAGGGTAATTCAAAAGGATTGATAGCTTCTATACCCATAGGAGGTCATTGAGCTCCCAATTCTACTGTTGGAGATAAAGCTGAATGAAAAAATGCTCAAAATATAGCTAAGAAGAATAATGCTTCGGATACTATAAATAAAGCAACACCCATATTTAATCCTTTTTGCACAGCCAATGTATGATTACCTAAATAAGTTCCTTCACTTATAACATCTCGTCATCAGAAAGACATAGAAAGTATAACCGATACAAAAGCTGAAGTTAAGAATAAATTTGCATTACTAAAACCATGCATTGTTAATACTCCGCTAGTTGTTAATGTTAATAATGCAATACAAGTATATAAAGGTCACGGTGAGGGTGACACTAAATGAAAAGGATGAGCTTGAAACCTACTTCTTGTTAAGTTAGTCATTCTTTTTTTACTTTCAACAAATATACTACGATCATAATAAATTTCCCTATTTTTAATTAAACAAATAATAATAAATAGTTAGTTATAATTGTGTGCATACCTAAGGTATATAATTTAGGTTGTAAAAAACGGGAGATATGATATATTTATTACATAAACATCACATAAAAAGGTTAAGGAATAGGTGACTTGAACACCTAACCTACCGTGTGTAAAACGGTTGCTCTACCATTAAGCTAATCCCTTTAATTATATTTTAATTTCACGGGTCAAGCCGGCTACGATCCGGCATATTTTTTCTCGACAAGAAAACTCCTTACCAATTAGGATACTAACCCTAATTATATTAATATTATTAATATAATATAAAAATTTTATTCATTTTATTATTTTTTTTTTTATATAAGAGACTACTTTCTCTAAACATATTATTTAAATTATTTTTAATTTTAGTTTTTTTGTTTTATAGTTATAACGATAGCCCCTACCATGGCTAGCAATAATATAATAGAAGTTAATATTAACCATATACTATAACTAGTATACATAATATTACCTATACTTGTAATATGACTAGTTTCAGCTAAATTACCATCTCATATCTTACTAGTAACAAAAGATATTTCACCATTATCTAATTTAGCTCCATTTAAATTAAACAATTTAATAAAAAAGTCGCTATAATTATTATATCATATATCGTTTAATGTATTATTTAAATCCACAGTATAACTATTAAATGAAGCAATACTATAGGGTAATACTTGATATACAGGATAATTAAATGAAATAGTAATAAAAATAGCTAAAGGTATACTATTTCTAGTATTACTTAATAATTCACTTATTCTAACATTTATTAACATTAAAATAAAAAGAAATAAAATAGATACTGCACCTACGTATACTAATAAGTAAGAAAGACCAATAAAATTTAAACCTAATATCATAAGATAACTCGCTATACTCAAAAATAAACCGATTAAAAATAACACAGAAACAATTGGATTTTTACTAATAATTACCAATATACTACATAAAACAGCAACTAATGAAACAATATCTAAAACTTCTACCCTATAACCATTAGTATATATTTCATTTAAAAGAAACAAATTATACATAAAAAAAAATATAAAACAATACCTCATCATTTTGCAATAAGAAAAAAATATAAACTTTATAAAAGAATACATATATGTAAAAATTCTAAAGTTTATACTAACCCTTTCTATATGAAAAAGATAAAATAACCACCAATGTTAATAAAATATTTAATATAAAAGAATATATAATATATTAACAATACTGAGGAAAAAGCAGTTAAAATAATCAAAAGTTTAGTGTACAATATTTAAATATTGTACAGGCGACCCTAACATAATTGTAATTAGTTAATACGTCTAAAACCTTTTTATAGCCAGCCCTCAAGATGAATTGAACATCTATCAAAATATTAACAGTATTTCGCTCTTCCATTGAGCTATAGGGGCGAGGTTCTTTTAATAAATAGATCATTGTTTATTAAAAATAACCCTCTAAAGTAACGCGTATCAATACGTTACTCTAGATGATTTTATATTGTTTTTTTTTTATTTCCTGATTAATATAACATTTACGTAGTTATAATTACGGTGGTTTTGATTTAAATCGGCAGAGTTAAACATCTCTGAAAATATATATCAGAAGGAATAACATTCTGATAAATATTTTAAATCCTATTATCCTTATTTATAGATTTAATCTAAAGTCCAGCGAGTCACATATAAATTAATTAGTAGTAATCAAAAAAATATAAAAGAGGTAAAAGAAAAAATATATTCCAAACCACCAAGATATACATGTACGGGATTCACCGCTTGCCCTCATCTAAGATTCGAACTTAGACTACTTAGATATTTTATATCTAGCGCTCTACCAATTAAGCTAATGAGAGTATTAAATTAATAGTAACCTAAAAAAGTAGTTAAAAAGGTTGTAATTTATAGAAGACGTGTACAAGACTTGAACTTGTATCTTTGTGGCCGAAACACAACACTTTACCATTAAGTAAACACGCCTATAAACTTTTTACACCCTTGTAAGAAAAGAACATATAAATTATATTATATAGACGGGGAATGCAAGATTTGAACCCTAAAAGACTACTTAGAAGATAATCCTTTTATCATTAAACTATTGTCGATATAGATGTAGTAAAAACGATAATAGATATTAAAAATATATTTTGTTATGTTAGTGGGTATAAAATTAATATAAGTAAAGGCGGTAACCAAAAGGCTCACGTCTTAAGCTTATTGGACTTAAGATTATCTTATTATATGTTGGTTATGTTGAGCAAGTTGGACGAAAATAAATAGTTTGAAAAATCACAGCTAAACCAGTTTAATTGTGCCTCCTGATTTAAATAGTCTAAAACAACAATCTCGGACTAGGAAACAAGAGATTCGAACTCTTAAAAGTATATTACTATTGAGTTTACAGCTCAACCCATCTTACCAACTATGGTAGTTTCCTTTATATATAAAAATGAATTCTAGAGAGAGAAGGTCTCTAGAGATGACATTTATATATATATATTATTGTTTACATTAATAAATCCCGTGCAATTTCCACTACACGAACCATATTTCGACTTAACACCAATTAAAATCACGCATACGAAGATCCTTCACAAAAGAAACTAGAAGCAATTATCTAGAAAAAAATAAATAAAAGACCAAACTTATTGCACATACTTTTTTCAGCGTCTGACGAGTAGTTAGTACCTATCTGAGATTAAATCCACCGTGACGTGGTGATTCACGATTACTAGTAATTCCTTTTTCATGTAGTCGAATTTCAGACTACAATCCATATTTTATCCTACTTTAATTAGATTAGCTCAAATTTATATTTTTGCATCATTTTGTATAGGTACGTGTGGCACGTCTATAGCCCACAACATTTAGGCCATGATGACTTGTCTTGGCCCCTATTACCATAACCCTTGTACAGGTGTTCTGCTTTATACCCAAATAAAGCAAGGGTTTCCGTTAATTTAATGGAATTAACCAATATCTCACGACATTAACTGAAGACAGCCGTGCAACGCTTGTAATATCTTAAAGATAATATTCAAGTTGTGGTAAGGTTTTTCGCGTACTTACGAATTAAATAACATACTTCACTACTGGTTTCAGAAACGGTCTAATGATTTCAGTTCCTGCGTTGCCACATTACTCTTGAGGTGAAATGCTTACACTTTCATTTATAGACTAAATTAACATCTAATCTATGGCATTCATCATTCTCTGCTTGGACTAATAGGGTATCTAATCCTGGTCGTGCCCCAAGCCTTCGTCCCTCAACGTCAGTTATTAGATAAAAGGTTGCTTTCGCCGTTACCAGTCGTCATGGGATCAAAAAATTTCAACTCTACTCCATAAATACTCCCCTTCTCATATATAACTCTAGCATAACCGTTTCTTGTTTAAGACTAATTATACCGTCTAGGTACCCTTTAAACCTATTAAAGATGAATAACACTAGTCTTTTACGTATTACCGCGACTGCTGGCACGTAATTTGGTCAAGACATATAGAAAAAAAGTTAGTCATCATCAATTTTTTTCTTCTCTAGAACTTTACTCGATAAAATCGATCTTATACTTGTCTACGAGAATAATTTCTCTTAATATAAAAGTAGCAAATTAATTTTACTACGCCATTTTTAGTAGCATAAACCTATTAAGGATAAATTGAATAATCTATCATAAATAACTTTAATTATTTATAATGGATTATACAGCCAAGTATAATTAGCCGAAGCTATACATTCCCCCAAGTTGCTGGTTCAGCCGTTAGGCTATTGACCAATATTCCCCACTGCTGTACTATACGTATTGGGGTTTTTTCAGACCCAATGTGATCGATCGACCTCTCAGCCTCGACTACGGAATAATCGGCTAGTTAAACCATTACTTTAACTACTACCTATCCGAAATGTTTATTGTCCTCTTAAAGCGGAAATTTCTTTCCTTTGTTCTTTATATATCTACTTTTGAAGTCATAAGGTATTTGTTAACCCTACTTTAAGGCAGCCAAAACATTATATACTCACCTGTACACCACTTCTAATGAAATTAATAGTATATGCTATTTATTAAATTAGACGTACGATTAGCATGTGTCAAGCACTTGGACAGCGTTCATTCAGAGCCATCATCAAACTCAATTCATTTATTAGTATAAATACATAAATAATTTATTTTTATTATCTATACTATTACTAATGACCCTTAAACTGATAATTTTATCAAATATCTCTATTTTTTTTTATTTAAATTATCTTTTTTTATTTTTGGATACAATTAAGCGGGGTCCTGTATTAGTTATTAGTCTATATTAAGGCTTAACCTAGAGCTTGAAAGTTCGTTAACATTATCATACTGTATAAAAATAAATATTTAAATACATTTAGCTATAATTATTACTATAGAAATAAGTTTATTATTTTCTGTTTAATACTCAAATTTTAACTTAACAAACATTTCTTATATGTTTCGGCTTAACAAGCACCTGACTTTCCTATACTATATTTTAATATAATATTATACTCTTAGTAACACAAAAATCCCTTTTTTTTTTATTAAAAATCTTGTATCTGCTCGATAAATATTATCAATCCAATAATTATATACCAAATATATATGAAAAAAAATATATTAGTTTTTAGTTTTTAGTTTTTAGCGCTTCTTATAATTAAAAGATTGAACAAAGAGCAGGAATAAAAATAATCAAATTATATCTATATTTTTTTTTCATATAAGTTATTTACAAAAAACAAGATTTAAACACACCGATCTTATTTTAAGTTTATATTTAATATATTCGCACTTTTATATACAACGATACTATTTTTATATTATACATTGGTTATTAATGTAAATCTAAAGCATCTTTAATATAACTACTAGTTAAAACTACAAAAACTTGAGCTTGTATAAAAGCGATACCTAACTCTAAACCAGAAAATGCTATAATAAAAGCTAAAGGTATTAATCCTAAGAAAAAGAATATAAATCCGCTTGTCATTATATTATAAGTAAAACCTGCTAAGATATTTAATAACATGTGTCCCGAAAGTATATTAGCACCTAATCTAAGACCTAAAGAAACATTTCTTGATAAATATGATATAAACTCTATTAAAACTAATAAAGGTAATAAAGCTAAAGGACAACCAGCTGGCACTAATAAAGAAAAAAATACTAAACCATGCTTCTGGAATCCTAATATAGTTGCACCCAATACTACAGTAAAACTAAGAGCAAATGTAAAAATAAAATGACTTGTTGACGCAAAACTATAAGGAATCATACCTATTAAATTATTTACTAAAATAAATATAAATAAAGTATATATAAATGGAAAATATACTTGTCCTTTTGTTGGGTTTATTTGATTTGTTACTATACTATGTATAGTAGCATATATTGTTTCTTGACTTATTGATCAGTTATTACTTACAACTTTATTGTAATTAGTTGCTAAAACATTTAATGTTAAAACTAATATTGCACCTATTGTTAAATATAAACCTATGTTAGTTAATGATATATGTAAATTAGCTAGTATTGGAGCATCCAAACTTAATAAATTTCTAATTTCAAATTGATCTAAAGGACTGGGTATTGCTGTATAAAAAAAATTAATCATATATGTTTATATTTTTAGTTTTAATTTTTATTGAAATATATCCTAAACTTTTTTTTTCTATAAAATAAAAAAAAAACTCTTTTTTTTATTATAATTTACTTATAAATATACGAGAAATAAATAAACGGACAAATCTTGGTAAAATGTATTTTGAAAATACATAAATCATTATTACAAGTAATATGAAAGCAAAAGTTACTTGATTTATAAAATAAAACGGAACTAATTGTGGCATTTTTTTTTTATTATATAGTTTCAATGTTATAATTATTTTTACATTATTATTTATTAAAATAATAAAAACTTTATAGTCCTTAAATTAATTAGAATAAATCTAAAGTTAACTTTAATTTTTCTAGACTGACTCAGACAGACAGACTCTAAAAACCTATATATTATTTTTAGTAGGGTTTTTAATTAAGATTTAATTATATAGTTAACTTTAGTTATTATATATTAATGATGATACTGAATAGTGTAAACCATCTAGCACAGGTGCAGGGTATATACCTAATACTACAGGGAATATAACTAGTGTAAATAAAATAAAAAATTCACGTTTGTTAACATCACTTATATTGGCTTCAAAAAATTTACTAAATGATCCAGCAAAAGCTATTCTATTAAACATATATATAGTATATGCAGCGGAGAAAACTATAGATGAACTTGCAAAAACACCCAATAAAGGTAATCTTTCAAATACACCATAAAGAGACATAAATTCTCCTACAAAATTTAAAGTAAGAGGAACTCCACAATTACCTAAAGATAAAATAAAGAATAAAATAGAAAATAAAGGCATTACTTGAGCAATACCTCTATAGTAACTAATTAATCTAGTACCAGATCTATCATATAATACACCACCAGCACAAATAAATAAACCACTTGAAACAAAACCGTGCGCTAAACCTAAAGCTATACCACCTTCTATTCCTTGAATAGTATTACTAAACACACCTATAAGATAAACTGCAGCATGTGATACAGAACTATAAGCAATAAGTTCTTTAACATCTATTGTTCTTAAAGTACTAAAACTAGCATATATAATAGTTATAACACCTATAAGGTATATAATATATGTATAATCTAATGAGGCTTTAGGTAATAAAGGCAATATAAGTCTAAATATACCATATAAGCTTAATTTTAAAACAATAGCCGCTAGTATAATACTACCACCTAAAGGTGATTCAACGTGAGCTTTTAATAATCAAGTGTTTAAAAATATAGTAGGAGTTTTTACAGCAAATGCTATAAATATACCATAAAATAAAAATAATTGGGTAGAATAATTAAAATTCGTTTTATATAAAGCATCAAAATCAGTTGTTCCCATTATTGAAGACATCGCTAATATAGATAATAATAAGAATAATGATCCGAATAGTGTATATAAAAACAAATAAAAACTGGCTCTTACTTTATTACTAGATCCAAATAAACCAATTAATATAAATAAAGGCGGTAATATACTTTCAAAAAAAATATAAAACAACAAAATATCTAATACTAAAAAAACTGCTAATAATAGTGTTTCTAATAATAAAATTATTATTACATATGATCTTATATTTTCGCTAATAGAATTTCAATTACTTAATAATGCAATCGGTGTTATTATAGTTGTCAACATGACGAAATATATAGATAAACCATCTAAACCTAAATAAAAATCAAATGAACTTATCTCATGATATTCTTGAACAAATTGGAATTGATTGCTACTAAAATCAAATAATATAAAGATTATTAAAGAGATAAACAGATTAATTATAGACGTACTTAAAGCTATTGTTTTTACACGGTTAATATCCAAAGATGATAATTCATAAGACATACCTGTAGATATGGTAAATATACCTAACATAGGTGTTATTAATAAAAGAGTAAGTAACATGACAAGGCAATAATAAAAAAACTAATTTCCCTCAGGGTTAAATAAAAACTTAACCTTTACTAACACTATACACAATTGTATAGTAAAATATAAATATATTTTATAAGTATATATTTATGTTGTTTACTTTTATTTTTTAATACAAAAAGCACTATTCAATATAAAAATAATAAATATTTAGATTAATTTTAGGCAATATTAAATGCGAAATTTATTTTAATTAATAAACTAATTTTAATTAATAACATAAAGTGAAATTTGGATAAATTTAGATTATATTCTTAATTAAAATTAAATGAAAGCTTATTAAAATTAAATGAAAACATATTAATGTGGAGACAAGTCAGTAATAGGCAGTAAATAGAATATATTAAAAAAAAATGTATTCTAAAGTACCATCTTCATTTACTGCTATTATAAAAAACTCATTTACATCATGGCTAAACCCTATTAGGTGGCTTTTTTCTATTTGAACTTGAATTAATTCATTTAATATATTAAGTATATCACTAGCATCATAATTAGGGTTAATTGCTTTTAATGTTGTTACAGCATTATGACATAGATTATATATTGTTTGTTCGTGTACCGTGTAATTCCCTAGCTCTTGATAAATGGCTGCCAAACGTAAACAGTGTTGTTCTAGGAGATTTAAACCTAATAGAGCTCGTGCGCGAGCAGACACTTGTATAGCTAATATTTTATTAGGATCATAAGGGCTACCGTGCCCACAAATATACAAGTTTTCAGATACTAATGTTCTTAATAAATTTAATAAATCCCTTTTCTCTTTTAATAATGCTTTTATATCATCGGTATTTGAGTCAAGAGCATTTAGCCAGGCCATATAACGTTTATACTCCATTAAAGGTAAAAAATTACCTGATTTAAAACATAATTCAATGTAATTAATATACATTATATATTGATCGATTAAATGTTTTAAATTTAAATTAAATAAAGAAATATGATATATAGATTTAATAATATTTATAAAGCCTAAAAATAGTGATCTTATACTAATATTTCTTATTATATATATAAGTGCAATCTTTAGAAATTTTGGTTGATTATATATGTACATTATAGAATAAATAGGTAAGTATTTTTTTAAATTTCTAAAAAATAAGTTAAGTTTATTTAAAATATAAATGTTTATAGTATTAATATTATTAAATAATTTTATTTTAAAAGATTTAAATAAAAGCATTAAAGAATTTATATAATTAAAAATTAAATTTAGTATATAAATAAATATAGCATAAAATCTTGAACCTAAATAAGGTAACATACTTATAATATAAAAAATCAATTCTAACATATTTATTAAATATAAAATACAGTTACTTATTATAGTATTAAGATGACTTAATAAAAAAGAACTCATAAAACGACTTATTAAATTAAACATTATACCAACCATACTAGCAACAAATGGTACTAATATAGGTAAAACTAAGAATTTAAATTTATTTAAATATACCAAAAGACCATAGGACTTAAATAAACCCCAATGATAGTCTAAAGGACTACTTAAAGTAGAACCAATAATCGGTAACTTGACTTCACCAACAATAGAACCTATAACCTTAGGTACATAAGGATCACCTGAAGCTAATTGTAAACCACTTGATTGAGTAGAAAGTATTTCTAAGGCTAAAGATTTCATTCTAATAGCATGAAAAAAACTTTCTGCTCATTGTAACATATCTGCTTTGTGCTCAACAGGTATTTTAGTTATGTTATTAGGATCCTTTAATATAATGGGTAGTTTATTGGCTATAGTATTAATATCATCCAGTACAACGGGTAGTTTATGGGCTATAGTATTAATACCATCCAGTACCAGGGGTATTTTATCGGTTATAGTACTAATATCAGTAAGTATTAGGGGAACCAATATTAATAAAGAGATATCTGATTTAAGAATAATTAAATTATATTTATTCTTAATCTCTTTTGGTTCAATTCATCTTCAGCAAGTGTATATAAATTTAATAGAATGATTATATATATTGATAAAGCCAGGTAAGTTCAGATATAAATTATAAAAAAAATTAAACATACCTGTTAATATTCCTAATATATATATTAAGAATAAAATAGATAATAACATGTGAAAAATAATAATTAGAATAATTATTAATAAAAAAGTAAGTAACATGACAAGGCAATAATAAAAAAACTAATTTCCCTCAGGGTTAAATAAAAACTTAACCTTTACTAACACTATACACAATTGTATAGTAAAATATAAATATATTTTATAAGTATATATT
>Ga0179596_10000196_pt1 | contig 36222 bp, 36 predicted proteins | sample CZODoug1_1_08_16_FD_155494 | JGI IMG/M metagenome (GOLD analysis project Ga0179596, IMG submission 155494) | Vadose zone soil fungal communities from Angelo Coast Range Reserve, California, USA - CZODoug1_1_08_16fungal (Illumina Assembly) | ecosystem: Environmental > Terrestrial > Soil > Vadose...
GCAGCCAGGCGAAGGGCTCCCAGAACGGCGTCCAGGGTGGCATCAACTGGAACGACGACAGGATGCCATAGGCATAGGCGCCGATCGCGAAGAACGCCGCATAGCCGAGATCGAGCAGGCCGGCCATGCCGACCACGATGTTGAGGCCCAGCGCCAAGGTGGCGTAGGACGCGGCGTTGGCGGCGGAATCGATGTCCGCGTCATTGTCGTGGATCAGCGGGAACGCCAGCGCCGCGGCGGTCAGCAGCAACAGGCCAAGCTGCCGGCGCCGCGCCTCGGGCAGCCAGGCGATCGCCCGCGTCCAGAGGGGCAGACGCATGGCGGTGGTTTGCGCCGATACGTCTCCACTCATGCCCTATCCTCCGCCAACGTTATCAAGAGCCTGTCACGACTTGGTCGGCGCCAGCCGGCCGAACAGGCCGGCGGGCCGGAACACCAGAACCAGCACCAGCAGCGAGAAGATGATGACGTCGGTCCAGGCGACCGAGACGACCTGGCCGCCCATCGCCTCGATCAGGCCGATGATGATCCCCCCCGCCATGGCGCCCGGAATGCTGCCGATGCCGCCCAGCACGGCTGCGGTAAACGCCCGCAATCCCGCGTTGAAGCCGATGATGAAGCTGGTGAAATTGTAGTAGAGGCCGAAGATCAATCCGCCCGCTCCCGCCAGGGCCGAGCCCAGGAAGAACGCCATGATAATTACCTGGTCGACCTCGACACCCATCATGCGCGCGGCCTCGGGATCCTGCGCCGTGGCGCGCATCGCCTTGCCCATTCGGCTCTTCTGCACGAACAAATAGAGCCCGATCATCAACAGCGTGGCGATGATCCAGATCAGGATCTCGCGCAGCCGAAGGACGGCGCTGCCGAAATGGAACTGCACATCGGGCAGCGGGTTGGGGAAATTCTTGGAATCAGCGCCGATGGTCAGCAGCACCACGTTGAACAGGATATACGAAACGCCGATGGTGGTGATCATCGCCGCCGGGCCCTTGACGGTGCGCAAGGGCCGCAGACACACCCGTTCGATCACGACGCCGAGGCCACCCGACACCAGCATGGTTCCGACGAACGCCGTCAGCAGGGCGATCGCCAGCGGCAGACCGGTCAGGATCACCGCCTGACCGGATAGGCCGAAGGCCTGCAGAATATAGAGACCGACGAAACTGCCGATCATGAACACGTTGAAATGCGAGAAATTGATCAGCTCGAGAATGCCGTAGACGAGCGTGAACCCGAGGGCGAGCAACGCATACATCGCCCCCAGGCTCAAGCCGTTGATCAACTGCTGCAGCAGCAGGTCCGACGCGGTCATCGGGGGATCAGGTCGCGGGTGCGATGCCGATATACTTGAGCTGGGCACTCATATCTTCCAAGGGGAAGGCTACATCCTTCTTCACCTGGAAGATGCTGACGACCTTGCTGACCAGATCGCCATTGGCATCGAACTCGACCGAACCGATCAGGCTGTCGAGCTTGGTCCCCTGAATGGCGTCGCGCACGGCGCTGCGCGTCACCGGCTTGCCGGTCGCCGCGACGCGCTTGATGGCATCGACGATCACCTGGGCGCCGACATAGGCGGTGATGGCGTAATCATCGGGCTGCACATTGAACTTGGCGGTATAGCGCTTGATGAAATCCTGCGACTTCGGATCGACCATGCTGTGCGGCGAGGCATTGGAGCAATACCAGCCCTCCGCGGCCGGGAAGCCGACAGCGGTCAGGATCTCGGGGCCGTACAACCCGTCGCCGCCGCCCTTCACCATCGTCGCCGGCAAGATGTCATAGGCCTGTTTGAGCAGCTTCACCCCGGCCTGCAGCACGCCGCCGTAATAGAGCCCATCCGGGTTCAGCGACTTGACCTTGGTCAGGATCGCCGAATAGTCGGCGGCCTTCGGGTCGAGCCGGTCGCGGCCGAGCACCTTGATGCCCTTTTTCTCCGCCTGACCCTGAAAGGCATCGGCGAGGCCGACACCATAGGCGCCGCTATCGTCGAGCACGAAGATCGATTTCGTCTTCAGAACATCGGCGAAGTAATTCGCCATGTTCGGACCTTGATAGGCGTCGGTCGTGACCGTGCGGAAATACACCGCCTTGCCGGCCGGGCGGTATTGCGCGGCGAATTTCGGATCGGTGATGTCGGGATTGGTCGAGCTCGGCGTGATCGTCGCGAGATCGGCCATGCTAAGGATCGGCGACATCGCCTTGCCGGCGCCGCTCATCTGCGGGCCGAGTGCCGCCACGACGGATTTGTCGGACGCCATCTTGCGCGCGTTGGTGGCCGCCTGGGCAGGATCGTATTGGCCGGCGGTCGCCGAGCCGTCATCCATGGGAACCACGTTGATCTTGTACCCGCCGGCGCCACCCGCCGCGTTCGCCTCATCGAACGCCAGCAACGCGCCGTATTCGACCCGCTTTGCCCCTTCGGCATCCGCGCCGGTCAGCGATAGATCGAGCGCCACCGTCACGGCCTTTTCCGCCGCCAGGGCGAGGTCGAAACGACCCAGCGTTGCCGTGACGGCGACGCCGGCGAGAAGCTGTCCGGCAAAACGACGTGTGATGATCATGAGTGGCCCCCGGTTGCGATATCCCCGGGCCAGAGGCAAAGCAAGATGGGGGCCAAGTGCCGCGACACCACTAACGACGCCGGGTCGATCCGGGTGTTTCACTGATGCCGAGCCGATCGGAGCAACCGGATCGCCCACGACTCTCCTACGCCGTCAGGCGGGGTCGATGCTCGCCACAGAGTCCAGCTCCTTGACCGCATCGACCGGTAGCGCGCACTTGGCCGCGGCGAGATTCTCGTGCAAATGCGCGACAGACGAGGTGCCGGGGATTAGAAGAATGTTGGGCGAGCGACGAAGCAGCCAGGCGAGTGCCACCTGCATGGGCGTGGCACCGAGGCGCTCGGCGACGTCGGACAAGGTAGACGACTGCAGCGGGTTGAACCCGCCGAGCGGAAAGAACGGCACATAGGCGATGCCGTCGCGGGCAAGATCGTCGATCAGAGCATCGTCGGCCCGATGCGCCAGATTGTACTGGTTCTGCACGCAAACGATCTCGCAGATCCGGCGGCCTTCCGCGATCTGAGCGGGGGTGACGTTGCTCAGTCCGATGTGACGCACCAGACCCTGTCGCTGAAGCTCGGCCAGGACGGAGAGGGGCGCCTCGATCGACCCTTCGGCGGGACCATGCACGTCGAACATGATCCGAAGGTTGACCACGTCCAGCACATCGAGCCCGAGATTGCGCAAGTTATCGTATACCGCCTGCGTCAGCGCTTCGGGCGAGAAGGCCGGGAGCCATGATCCGTCCGCGCCGCGCCGCGCGCCGATCTTGGTGACGATAACGAGATCGTCGGGATAGGGTGCCAGTGCCTCACGGATCAGCCGATTGGTGACGTGCGGGCCGTAGAAGTCGCTGGTGTCGGTGTGATCCACCCCGCGCGCGACGGCTTCGCGCAGTACGGCCAATGCCGCGTCATGATCCTTGGGCGGGCCGAACACGCCGGGCCCTGCGAGTTGCATGGCGCCGTAGCCAAGCCGCTTCACGGTGCGGTCGCCGAGGGTGAACGTGCCGGACGGGTCGATGCTGGACTGATCGAAGCTGGACATGATTGATCTCCTCTGAAGACAACGCATAGCTAGGCGTTGCCGGTGCGCGCGATAATGGGGCACAATCCGCACGGCCTGTGCGGAGTAGCGAACAGTGAAGGCTGATCTCGGCGATCTGAACGCCTTTGTCGCAGTGGCGCGCGCCAAGGGCTTTCGCGACGGTGCGCGCGCGAGCGGCGCCAGCGCGTCCGGGCTCAGCGAGGCGGTGCGCCGGCTGGAAGCGCAGCTCGGCGTCAGGCTGCTCCACCGTACCACGCGCAGCGTCGTGCCCACAGAGGCGGGCGAACGCCTGCTCGAGCGGCTCGGCCCGGCGTTGACCGAGGTCGAGGCAGCCCTCGACGTGGTGAATGGCTTTCGCGACAAGCCGGCGGGCTCGTTGCGCCTCAATGTGCCGGTCAGCGCGGCGCGGCTGGTGCTGCCCGCGATCGTGCCGCACTTCCTCGCCACCTATCCAGAGATCCGGCTGGAGGTGATCGCCGAAGACAGCTTCGTCGACGTGCTGGCAGCCGGTTGCGACGCGGGCATCCGCTACGACGAGCGGCTGGAGCAGGACATGATCGCGGTGCCGATCGGGCCCCGCGTACAGCGCTTCGCAACCGCCGCCGCTCCCGCCTACCTCGATCGCCACGGCCGGCCCGAGCACCCGAGCGAGCTGCTCGGCCACGCCTGCCTGCGCGGCCGCTTTTCTTCAGGTACGATGACACCGTGGGAGTTCGAGCGCGATGGCGAGGTTGTGCGGGTCGATCCCGCGGGGCCCCTGCTCGTAAGCGTCGGCGCGGCGACCGATTTAGCCGTCGACGCGGCGGTCGCCGGCACCGGCATCATCTGTCTCTTCGAGGACTGGCTGCGCCCGCATCTTGATAGCGGTGCCCTCGAACCCGTCCTCGAACCATGGTGGCAGCGCTTCTCGGGGCCGTTCCTCTACTACCCCGGACGGCGCCTCGTGCCCGCGCCGCTACGGGCGTTCATCGACTTCATCCGTTTGTTTCAAGGCGGAAACATGACGGGATAGGCGAGGGTGTAAGCTGGCCGTGCAATCACGATTGTCACAAAACCGTGAATTATATGACCTTCCGCACTTCCGCCCCGGCACGTCGATAGCGGCTGTCGATAGGACCACTTTACGCATGGCTCTGGTACTCGCTCCCATTTCCGTCGGCCGCTTCCACCCCACCATCCGATCCCTCGTCGCCGGCAGCGTCGTCGCGGTTCTTATCATCATCAGCGCCGTCTCCTATGCGGGGCTGATCTATACCGGCCCCCTCCTCGCGGGCCTCACGACCGGCATGGCGGCGGTGCTGCTGAGCACGATGCTCGTCAACCTGGTCGTGGCCTCCGTCGGCCGGCCGGCCGGCATGGCGACGAACGCGCTGGGCCCGGCCGTCGTCATCATGGCGGCCCTCGCTGCGACCCTGGCGCAGGCCCTCGCCGCACGCGGACTCACGGATCCCATGCGGATGGCGGAAGTCGTCGCCGGCGTCTGCGGCGCCGTCACCCTGGCGACCGCGCTGCTGTTCATCGCGCTGGGCTCGTTCCGGGCCGGCGCCACGTCTCAGTTGCTGCCGTATCCGGTCATCAGCGGTTATTTCGCGGGCATCGGCTGGCAGTTGATCGCCGGTGGCCTGACACTAAGCGCCGGAACGCAGTCGCTCTCGTTTGACGGCGTCATGACGAACGCCCCGCTGCTGATCTGTATCGGGTTCGGTCTATTGGTCATCTGGCTGCCGCGGCGCCTCGGGCATTGGTCGGTCCTGCCGGCTATGCTGCTGACCGGCTTGATCGGATACCACTTGATCCGCCTCGCCCTCGGCATCGATCTCGCCACCGCCGAGGCCCAGGGTTGGCTGATGGGGCCGTTCCCCACGGGGATCCTGCTCCGCCTACCAACCTTCGGCGCCTTCCGATGGATCGATGGCGCCCTGCTCTGGTCGCTCGCCCCGACCATCGCGATCCATGCGCTGGTCGCGATCATCACGCAGATCATCTACCTCAATGGCATCGAACTCGGACTGCGCAAGCAGGTCGACATCGACCGCGAGCTGATCAAGGTCGGCGCCGCCAACCTGTTCGGCGGCTTTGCCGGCGGCATCATCGGTGGTCCGTCCAGTGCCTATACCGGCTTCCTGTCGCAGCAAGGCGGCACCAGCCGGCTGGGTGCCGCGACGCCGGCCATATGGCTCGCCGTGCTGTTGCTGCTGGGCACCTCCACCCTCGATTACATGCCGCGCTTCGTCGCCGGTGCCACGCTGTTGGCCAATGGGTACAATCTGCTGGTGCAACGGTTGCGCGACGACGCGCGCACCCTGCCGCGTCACGAAATGGTCCTCGCGGTTCTGGTGCTCGTCGCCACGGTCTGGCTCGGTATCATCGGCGGCCTGTCGATCGGCATCCTGGTCGCGATCGCCTTATTCGCCTGGAATTACCGCCGAATTCCGGTGATCCGGGTCGCCCTGTCCGGCGCCGATTATCGCAGCAGCGTGGTCAGGGCGCCGGAGGCGCTGGCTATCCTGCGGGAGCGCGGCGAGGCGACAGCCGTCTACCGGCTGCAGGGTTATCTGTTCTTCCTCAACGCGGCGGCGTTGCGCGCCGCGGTGGTTGCGCGCTGCGGAACTCGGGGCGCGCGGCTGGGCATGCTGATCCTCGATTTCCAGGACGTGGTCGGCATGGACAGCTCGGCCTTCACGGCCTTCCGCAAGGTCTCTCAGCTCGCCACGGATCGGGGGTTTCGGATCGCTCTTACCGGACTTGCCCCCTCCCTCGACGCGCTAGTCACCCGTAGCGGGCTGCTGGGACCCGCGACCGGGCTCATCGCCTTTCCCACCCGCGACGATGCCTTGCAGCACGCGGAGGAGCGGCTGCTGGCGGAGGCGGGGCTGGCGGATGGCATCACGCAAGGTTTTGCCTCGCATATGTCCGCCGCTCTCGATCGCGACGTGCGGGAGAGCCGCTTGGCGCCCTATCTGGAACGGCGGACACTGACGGCGGGGGATGTGCTGATCCGCCAGGGCGACACGGCGGATGCCCTATATTTCGTCGAGGCCGGGACCGTTTCCGTGCAGCTCGAACGACCGGGTCAGCCGAATCTGCGGATGCGCACGACGACCGCCGGCACGCTGGTCGGCGAGATGGCGCTGTATCGCGGCGGCACGCGCAGCGCGTCGATCATCGCCGAGGATGCCTGCCTGGTGGCCCGCATGTCGGCGGCCTCCCTCGCCCGGATGGAGCAGGACGATCCGGAACTCGCCAGCCTGCTGCAGCGGTTTCTCATCATGCAACTCGCCGACAAGCTGGCGGACAGCAACCGCCTGCTCGATATCGCCCTACGCTAAAGACATCACTTCGCCACCGCGCAATCGTGATCGAGCAGCTCCTCGCCGCTGCCGGGATCGCCGCTCGCCAGATCGGCATGGTCGTCGAGCAGATAGAACCCGTCCGTACCGTCCTTGAAGACGGCGCCGGTCAAAACCAGGGTCTGCAGCGGCATGGCGTCCCTGGCGCCCGGCAGCGTGTCGGCGACCAGAACGAACGGGTCCGTGCGGCCGAGCTCGGCCGCCTGGATCCGCATCGCCGCGTAGGTGTGGCCGCTTAACGTCACGGGAAAGGGCGACCAGGTCGGCAGGATCGCCGCCTCATGCTGGCGCAGGGCGTCGCGCACATCGGCGCGGATGCAATCGATATGGATGTGCAGTTGGTTCTGCGAACGGCCCTGGGTCGAATTCACCGCCAGACCCAGCCGGTCGCGGCTCAGCGTTTGGTGCAGCCGTTCCTCAACGTAGTGCCGGTCGGCCCAGGCATAGTCCCAGTAGTTGGTGGCCCCGGGGGTCAACAGCTCCGGACTCTCGACGCCGGCGATCCGCGTGGTCGGGATCAGCAGAAACTGTGCGACGCCGACCAGGTCCTTGAGCAGCGCCACGCCATGATCGAGATCAATCGCGGCGCAAGGCTGCGGATCGCCGGCCTGTTGCTGGTGCGGCGCGCAGCGATCATGGACGATCTTCCACAGCGCGTCGGGATCGGCACTCCAGGCGACCGAGACGGTCAGCGTGGCCAGCACGGCCCCGAATGCCGTGATCGCCAGCCACGTCGCGCGCTTCTCTCGCCACAGCCATTTCATATGAAGTATGTCCCTCATGAGGCGGGATGACAGGCCGGCACGACCAGATGGTCGAGCTGGTCGACCGTATCGCCCGTCTCGCCATAGATCAGGCATTGCGCGCCGGTTCGCACGATGCGCAGCACCGGGAAGCGGTAGGATTTGGTGTCGCTGCCATAGGTCAGCAGCACCCGCTCGCCTGTCGTCACCACCGGTGGCAAGGTCACATGGCCATAGCTCTTGCAGGTCCGGAACAGCAGCCAGTCGCGGCAGAGGGTGAGAGACGCGTCGGCATCGGGCACGATCGCATTGACGGCGGCATCCGCCGCGCGACCGAGACTGGCGGGTGCCATCGGCAGCAGGCCCGAAAGCAGGCCCAAAAACGCGCCGAGCAAGGCAATCCGCCTGATCATCTTGCCCCCGGAGGACGGAGACGGAAGCTGCGATTGGTATCCCATGCTGACCTTTTGTGATCTGGTTGGGTATGGTCTACCAAGAAGTATGTCGGAGAAGCCAGCGCCCATGCACCATCCGCCCCAACCTCTGCCGGAGCCGCGACCGGAGCCAGCCCCCGTCTATCTGCCGTTCGAAGATGCGCCGTTCCGCATGGCGATGGGCCTCACGGCCGAACGCACCGAGGATTGGATCGAGCTGGACGAGCACTACACCACGGAGATGGCACTGCGCCGCGACCTCCTCGCGCAACGGCATGACGAGGTGTTCGCCACCCAGCCAGGCTCGGAAGCGGCCCAAGCGGAGGTACTGAACAGCCTGGCCCAGCATCTGTGCCGGCGTTTCCCCGCCTGGTTCGAACAGACGGGCTATGCGCTGCGCAATCGGCTGACGGGGGAGCACTGGGATCTCGCCAATCCGCCCTACGCGGCGCTGGAACTCGCCGGCCGGCTGGTGCAGGAGGATCTATGCATCCTGCAGGAGATCGACGGCGCACCGCATCTGACGGCGGCGATCCTGTGCTTTCCCAGCCGCTGGCGGCTGGCCGACAAGATCGGCCGGCCGATGCACATGATCCACGCCCCGGTGCCGTTCTATGGCGAGCGGCTGTCGAAGCCGGTCGATCGCTTCATCGGCCTCTTGAAAGACGACAAGTTGGTGTCCCGGCTCAATTGGTCGGTCATCGACGATCCGGCCTTGTTCCAGCCGACCGGCAAGGGACGCACCGCCCTCGACCCGTCGATCACAGCGCAGAATGCCGGCGAGCGCCTGGTCTTGCGGGTCGAACGGCAGACGCTGCGCCGGCTGCCCGAAACCGGCGCCGTGCTGTTCACGATCAAGCTGTATGTCCGGCCGATCGCCGGCATCGCGGCGGCCCCGGAACTGGCGAGTCGCCTGGCCGGCGCCGTACGCGCCCTGCCGCCCGACATGCAGCGCTACAAAAGTTTGCAGCCCTATCGCCAGGCATTGCTGGACTATTTGGACCACCGAGGCTCGATGGCAACGCCGTGATGACCGGCTGGATCGCCGCCAGTATGATCCTGCGGCTGAGCGGCGGCAGAGGAGCGGGTGGGTGAAGGTTGGCATCGACATGGGGATCGCGTCGGCGGGGGCGTCGGCGATGCTGGACCTCGAGGAGCTGCTGGCGACCCGCCTGCTGGTGCAGGGCAATTCCGGCTCCGGCAAATCCCATTTGCTGCGCCGGCTGCTCGAGCAGAGTGCGCCCTGGGTGCAGCAGGCGATCATCGATCCGGAAGGCGATTTCGTCACCTTGGCGGAGCGCTTCGGCCATGTGGTGATCGACGCCGCCGCCCATACCGAGGCCGCCCTGCAGCGCATCGCCGCCCGGGTGCGCGAGCACCGGGTCTCCGTCGTGCTCGACCTCGAAGGGCTGGATGCGGAATTGCAGATGCGCCGGTCTGCGGCGTTTCTGGGCGGCTTGTTCGAGATCGACCGGGATCACTGGTACCCGATGCTGGTCGTGGTCGATGAGGCGCAGCTCTTCGCCCCGGCCGCCGCCGGCGAGATCTCCGACGAGGCTCGCAAGGTCTCGCTCGGCGCCATGACCAATCTCATGTGCCGGGGCCGCAAGCGCGGCCTGGCCGGGGTGATCGCGACCCAGCGCCTGGCCAAGCTCGCCAAGAATGTGGCGGCGGAAGCCTCGAATTTCCTGATGGGCCGCACCTTCCTCGATATCGACATGGCGCGCGCCGCCGATCTTCTGGGCATGGAACGCAAGCAGGCGGAGATGTTCCGCGACCTCAATCGCGGCCAGTTCATCGCCCTGGGACCGGCCCTGTCGCGCCGGCCGCTGCCGATCACCATCGGCGTGGTCGAGACCTCGGCGCGCGGCGGCAGTCCGCGGCTGCTGCCCCTACCCGAGACACCGCACCCCGAGGCGCGGGCCTTGATCATGAAGATCGACGAGTCAGAGGTGCCGCGTCCGGCACCGCGCCGCATGCCGCCACCGCCGAGCAGCGCCGATGTACTGACCCAATTGACGCAACTGGCGCAATCGAGACCGGCCATCGCCGCCCCTGCCGAAGCGACGGCCGCCGCCGATATCGGCCCCGAACTCGACCGGATCCTGCGCGAGATCCTGGCCGACGAGGCGGCGGCGTTCCGCCCGGTCGCGGTGCTCTATCAGGATTTCATCGTACGCTGCCGGATCCGCAATCTGGCGGGCAAGCCGCTCGACCTCGCCGCCTTCCGCCGAAAACTGACGGTCGCCCGGGCCGGCGTCGACACGGACCTGCCGGATGACGCCGAATGGGATCAGGCCGTCGCCTTGTCGGCCGAATTGCCGGAGGACATCCAGAGCCTGTTCCTGCTGCTGGCGCATACCGCGAAACGCCGGGCGCCCTGTCCGCCCGACGCCGAGATCGCCCGCCGCTGCGGCAGCCATTCGCCACGCCGCGCCCGCCGGCTGCTGGCGCATATCGAGGAGCGCGGCTTCATCGTCGTCCATGACGACGCCGCCGGCGACCGGATCGTGACCCTGCCTCAACTCGGCTGGTCGACCGCCCCCGGCAACCCGGACGGCGCGCCGCGGCCGACGCCCGCGGCGGTGACCGATCTGTTCGCCGAGTCTGCAGGATGACCAGGTAATAAGAAGGTCGAACCGGCCCGCACCGTCGACTTGAAAAACGACGCGACATCTGTCATATTTTAGGCGACACTTGTCGTGGAGAAGTTGATGTCCGAAGCCACCAGCTACGAAGCTCGCACCATCGAAACAGAGCCATTCCAGCAAGTGGCAAAACTGTTTGGGGGCTCTCGGGTGCTGCATCGACGGCTGAACAGCCAGCTCGACGCTCACGACTTGCTGCTCGACGGACTTCCGGCAGCGGCGTTGAGCTATTTCGTCGAAAATCTTGTGATGCTCAAAGGGGCCGGTTCGTTGGAAAAGGCTATCGGCATGAGCATCCGCACCTTGCAGCGGCACAGGGATGCGCCCGAAAAGCCGCTCAGCCAGGAGCACAGCGGGCGAACCTGGAAGTTCGCGGAAATCCTGGCGAAGGCGTCCACCCTATTTGGATCGCAAGAAGAAGCGGAACAATGGCTGGTTCGTCCGGCCATGGGCTTGGACCAGCGATGCCCGATCGATCTCCTGACCACGCCCTCCGGCGTTAAGCTCGTCGAAGACTTTCTCGTGCGTCTAGAGTACGGCGTCTACGCATGACCCCTCTGCCGCCGCCCTTCGGCGGCGGTGAGTTCGTCGCTTGGCGTTTGGATCAGGCCCGATTCGGGGCAACCTGGGATAGCGGCGAAGGCGCCTACATGGCGGGTGGGCGCTGGAACAGTAAAGGTGTTCGAGCGGTCTATTGTTCGATTGACCCAGCGACCGCCATTTTAGAGGTAGCGGCTCACAACGGCTTCAAGGCCTTGGACACTGTCCGGCATGTAGTGACGGCTCTCACCCTTACCGATCCGTCGAGCGTTCACGTCGTGGACCCAGCGCAAGTGCCAAATCCAAATTGGCTGCGGCCCGGCATTCCAAGCGCGGGACAGCAGGATTTTGGCGATAACCTGCTTGCTCAGCACAAATTCATCGCGATCCCCAGCGCCGTATCGAGTTTCAGCTGGAACTTGATCTTCGATCGAGACACTGCTGCCGGATCCTATGTCCGACGGTCGCAGCGGATATTCGCGTTGGATACGAGGCTTCATTCACCGACAGCATCATGAAAACCGATCGATCGCCTCACGCCGCCATCGGCATCGGCACCAGCGGGCTGTCGACCGCGATCGCCTCGCCGGCGCGGATGGTCAAGGCGGGTACGATCATCTCCGACGTGCGCACCACCTCGCCGGAATTGTCGCGCAGCTCGAAGCTGCCACGGCGCAGGTCCAGCACGCTGACATCGGCTGGGTAGCCGGGTTTCAAACTGCCGATCTCGTTACCGAGGCGCAGCATGGCGGCGGGGTTGCTGGTCACCGTGGCGACGATGTCGGGCAGTTTCATGCCCAGCGCCAACAGCTCGGTCATCGCATGGGTAAGGCAAAAGGGCGCCACGCCGAAGAACGGGTTGTCCTGGCGGACCGCCGCGTCGTTAGGGCCAGCCTGGGGATCGGGCACCCGGACGTTGTAGCCATGCAGATCGGCCCCCAGCGTGTGCGGCAGGATGCCCTCGGCCAGCACTTGGCGGGCCATGGCGAAGCTGAAATGCGAGCCGTGGCCAACATCGACCGTGACGCCCCGCTCCAGCGCCGCCCAGACGATCGGGTGCACTTTTCCGGTCTCGGCGGAGACGAAGCCGCCGGGATGGCGGGTGAAGGGATGCGCCAGCACGTCGCCCGGCGCCATCAGCGGCACGATCGCCCGGACCAGCTCATCCGCGTCGATCGTCGCCTCGTCCTTGGTCGGCCACAGCTGTCCCAGATGGATGTAGAGCGGCACACCCGCGTCGCGGGCGATGTCGCGGCCGAGCTTCACCACCTCCAGGCCCCAGCGCGACGCACCGCCGATCTCGGCATGAGCCTTGATGCCCTTGACCAGATCCAGGTTCTCGCGCGCGGCCCGGACCGTCGCCTGAACGTTTACGCCGCCGGGGCCATAAAGCTCCGGATAGAGATGCCCTTCGAGGCCACCGACCAGATAGGCCGAGATGAAGCACAGCACGCGGGTACGCGCCGGCTCGACAATGAACTTGCGGAAGCCCGGAATCGTCATGCAGCTGGGGCCGCCCTGATCGACCACGGTGGTGACGCCGGAGCGCACGCCGACCATATCGGCCTCCAACCCGAACCGCCCGGTGACATGCTGGTAGACATGCGCATGGGTGTCGATCATGCCGGGCAGGACCAGCTTGCCGCCGACATCGATCACCCGCGCCGCTGCCTCGGCCGGGATCGCCTGATCGACCGCCAGTACCTTGCCATCGGCGATCGCCACATCGGCCACCTGGTCGCGCCCCGCCGCCGGGTCGATCACCCGGCCGCCCCGCAGCAACAGATCGATCTTGGGATGCGTCATCTTCGGCCTCGTATCATTCGTCTGATGGCATTTCGATTGCACTTTCATGCATAGATCAAGAGCATGCCGCCACCTTATTTTGTCGACGACACGCGGCTTGACCAGACACCAAAGGGTTTTTCGATGCCAGAGGGCGATGCGCCGACGCTAACGACCTCGGGCGTGGGGGCCGCCGTCCAGCGCAAGGAGGATGACCGGTATCTGCGCGGCCGGGGCGAATACATCGCGGATATCCGGCTCGCCGGGATGCGCGAGCTGGCCTTCCTGCGCAGCCCGCTGGCCCATGCCCGCATCCGCTCGATCAGGAAACCGGCGGGGATGGAGGGCCAGGTGTTCACCGCCGCCGACCTTATCGGCGTGCAACCGATCCTGGCGGTCTCCGCCCTGCCCGGCTTCAAGCCCTCGGCCCAGCCGGTCCTGGCCACCGACAAGGTGCGCTATGTCGGCGAGCCGATCGCGGTCTGCGTCGCCGCGAACCGCTCGGCCGCCGAGGATCTGGCCGCCGCGATCGAGGTCGATTACGACGAGTTGCCGGCCAATGTCGACATGCTGGCGGCCCGCCAGGCGGGCGCCCCGCTGGTGCATGAGGCCTGGGGCGATAACGTCTTCCTGGAAACCTTCGTTGATGGCGATATGGACCACGCGCGGGCGACAGCACCGATCGTCATCCGGCGCAGCTTTCGCACGGCGCGGCAATGCATGTCGCCGATCGAGGGGCGCGGCGTGGTCGCGACCTGGGACCGGCGGCTGGAACAATTGCTGGTCTATTCCTCGACGCAGTTGCCGCACATCATCCGCACCGGCCTCGCCGGCTGCCTCGGCCTCGATCACGGCCGGATCCGCGTGGTCGCCCCCGATGTCGGCGGCGGCTTCGGCTATAAGGGCGTCCTGCTGGCCGAGGAGGTCTGCGCGGGCTATCTCGCCAAGCTGCTCGGCCATCCGGTGCGCTGGATCGAGGATCGCCGGGAACAGCTGGTCGCCAACGCCAATTGCCGGGAACATCATTACGACGTCACCGCCTATGCCGATACCGATGGCAGGCTGATCGCGCTGGACGCCGAGGCCACGGTCGATGCCGGCGCCTATTCGGCCTATCCCTTCTCGGCCTGCCTGGAGGCCGCCCAGGTCGCCAGCATTCTGCCCGGACCCTATGATTTCGAGGCCTATCGCTGCCGGACCTGGTCGGCCGCGACCAACAAGCCGCCGATCCTGCCCTATCGCGGCGTCGCGCGCACCGGCGTGTGCTTCGCCATGGAGCTGATCATGGACGCCATCGCCCACGAGGTCGGGCGCGAGCCCCATGAAGTGCGGCTGCGCAACCTGATCCCGCCTGAGAAAATGCCGTTCGACAACATCACCCATAAGCATTTCGACAGCGGCGATTATCCCGAATGCCTGCGCCGGGCGGTCGCCGCGATCGATCTGCCGGCGATCCGCGCGCGCCAGGCGGCGGGCGAACCGGATGGCAGCCGGATCGGTGTCGGCTTGGCGATCTTCTGCGAACAGGCCGCGCACGGCACCTCGGTCTATGCCGGCTGGGGCATCCCCATGGTGCCGGGGTTCGAACAGGCGGTGGCGCGGTTGACCCCCGATGGCGGCCTCGAACTGCGCGTCGGCATCCAATCGCATGGCCAGGGGCTGGAGACCACCCTGGCGCAAGTGGCGCACCAGGTGCTGGGCATCCCGCTCGACCGGATCATGGTGGTGCATGGCGATACCGGCGTGACGCCCTATTCGACCGGCACCTGGGGCTCGCGCTGCATGGTGATGGCAGGCGGCGCCGTCGCCACCGCGTGCCGCGACCTGGGCGACCGGCTGGCCCGCATCGGCGCCCATCTGCTGCAGGTCGCCCCCGATCAGGTCGAGGTCGGCGACGACAAGGTGACCGGCCCGAACGGGGCGGTATCGATCGCCGAGATTGGCCGCACCTGGTACCTGAAGCCGCAGGACCTGCCGGACGACGTCATCCCGGGCGGTTTGGAAGTGACCTCCGGCTACAAGGCAGTGCGCGACAGCGGCACCTTCAGCTATGCCGCCCATGCGGTCGTCGTGTCGGTCGATGTCGAACTGGGGGCGGTGCGCATCCTGGACTATGTGGTGGTCGAGGATGGCGGCGTGCTGGTCAACCCGATGATCGTCGACGGCCAGGTCGCCGGCGGGCTGGCGCAGGGCATCGGCACCGCGCTTTACGAGGAGATGAGCTACAGCGCCGAGGGCCAGCCGCTCGCCTCGACCCTGGCCGATTACATGCTGCCGGGCGCCACCGAGGTGCCCGATCCACGTATCGAGCATATGGAGACACCGTCGCCCTATACCACTTTCGGCCAGAAAGGCATCGGCGAGGGCGGTGCCATCGGCCCGCCCGCGGCGATCGCCAACGCGGTCAACGACGCATTGCGCCCGCTCGGCGTCGAGATCGGCGAGGTACCGATCACCCCGCGCCGGCTGCTGGCGGCCCTGGCCACCGCTCAAGGTGCCGCATGAAGGCGACCAGCCTCGACTATGCCCGCGCCGGCAGCCTCGCCGAGGCGGCCGCTCTGCTGGCCGAGGGCGGCGACGGCGCCCGCCCGCTATCCGGCGGCCAATCGCTGGGACCGATGCTGAACCTGCGCCTGGCCTCGCCCCGGCTGCTGGTCGACCTCCGGCACATCCCGGAACTGCGCGGCATCGAGGAAACCGCCGAGGCGCTGACGATCGGGGCGGCGATCACCCACGCGGCGATCGAGGACCGCCGAGTGCCGGATATCGGCCATGACGTGCTGCCGCGCGTCGCCGGCGGCATCGCCTATCGCGCGGTGCGCAATCGCGGCACGATCGGCGGCGGCCTCGCCCATGCCGATCCGGCCGCCGATTGGGTCAGCGCGCTCACGGCCCTGGATGCGACGGTGCTGACCTATGCCGCCGCCGGTACCCGCGCCATGCCGATCGGCGCCTTCATCCTCGGCGCGTTTCATACGAGCCTGCTGCCCGGCGAGTTCATCCAGGCGATCCGCATCCCCCGCCTGTCGCCCGCGGCGCGATGGGGTTGGTACAAGGTGTGCCGCAAGCCCGGCGAATTCGCCGCCTCGATCGGCGCCATCCTGCATGATCCACCGCGCGGGGTTTACCGCGCGGTGATGGGGGCGACCGGCGGCCGGCCGGTGCTGCTCACCGGCGGCGGCCCACTCGATGCCCCGCTCGATGCTGGGAAGGCACTCGCCGCCGAAGCCTCGGAACTCGACGCGATCGACCGGCACATCCATACCGTTGCCTTGAAACGCGCCCTGGCGATGATCCAGCCATGAGTACCCAGCCATGAGCCTGTCCCGCGCGATCTCGCTGACCGTGAACGGCGCGGTGGTGAGCGCCGTCGTCGAAGGCGCCACCCATCTCGCGGATTTCCTCCGGGAGCAGCGCGACCTGACCGGAACCCATCTCGGCTGCGAGCACGGCGTCTGCGGCGCCTGCACCGTGCTGATCGACGGGGAACCGGCGCGGTCCTGCATCACGCTGGCCGCCGCCTGCGACGGCGCCGAGGTGCGCACCGTCGAGGGCCTGGACGACGACCCGGTCACCACGCGCCTGCGCGCCGCCTTCAAGATCGACCATGGGCTGCAATGCGGCTATTGCACGCCCGGGATGCTGGTGACCGCTCGCGACATCGTGCGGCGCCTGCCCCAGGCGGACGAGGCGCGGATCCGCCTCGAACTCAGCGGCAACCTATGTCGCTGCACCGGTTACGCCGGTATCGTCCGCGCCATCCGGCGGGTGCTGGCAGACCCGCCGCCGCTGGTGGAAGCGGCACGAGCCCCCGTGGCACCCCAAGTGAGTTTCGCGCACCCCACCACGGTAGCGCCTCCCATCCAGATCCCACCACCCGCTGCCATCGGGCCGTCGCCCGGGACCGGTCTTCAGCAAACGCTGCGCCTGGCCGTGCCGATCGATACGGTCTGGCAAGCGGTGAAGGATCCGGCGCTGATCGCCGCCTGCGTGCCGGGTGTCGAACTCACCCATGCAGACGCGACCAATCTGACCGGCGGCATGGTCGTCGGCTTGGGCCCGATCCGAGCGCGGTTCCAGGGCAGAGCCGCGCTCGCTTATCAGGACGCGGAGCGGGCGGGCACCATCACCGGCGAGGGCCGTGACGCCACCACGGGTACGCTGCTGCGCGCGACCGCCGGGTTCCGGGTCACCTCCGCCGGACCGGCGGAAACCATCGTCGCCCTATCGATCGATTACCAGCTGCGCGGTGCCTTGGCGCAGTTCGGCCGTGGCGCCGTGGTCCAGGCCCTGGCACAGGAACTGACCCGGCAGGTCGCCCACACCTTGGAGGCGCGGCTGCGCGGCGATCCGACCGCCCCCGCCGCACCGCCGCGGCTTTCCGCAGGACGTCTGGTTTGGGCAACCATCCGGCACAGGCTCAGCCGCTGGTTCGGCGTGGGTTGACGTCCAGCCGTCTTCTCCATATCCAACGCGCGCCACTCTACGGAGCACAGCTTGATGGAAAGATCGGTTTCCGTGGCATCGAGCCACGACGCCCATGCCGGCCCGGCTCGCTTGACGGTCGCCGTCATCGGTCTCGGCAGCATCGGCGGCGTCGCCGCCGGATGCCTGCGGGACGCCGATCGGCACGATATCATCGCCTGTGCCCGGCGGCCGCTCGATCGGCTCATCCTTGAGCGGCCGGAGGGGAATGTCGATGTTCCGCTGCGTACCCTGACGGATCCCCTGGAGGCGAGGCCGGTCGACTGGGTGCTCCTCTGCACCAAAGCGCATGAGACGGCGTCGACCGCCCCGTGGCTTGAGCGGCTCTGTCGGCCTTCGACCCGGATCGCCGTCCTGCAGAACGGGATCGACCACGCGGCACGCGTGGCACCGTTCATTGCGGGGGCGACCGTCGTGCCGGCCATCGTTTATTACAACGGCGAGCGGCTTGCCCCGGATCGCGTGCGTCTTCGCCACGTCGTCGAGCACGACCTCGCCGTACCGGATGACGCGGCGGGCCGCGCCTTCGCGCAGCTGCTCGACGGTACGCCGCTGCGGGTCTCGTTGAGCGCCGACTTCACCACGCTCATGTGGCGAAAGCTGCTGATCAACGCGGTGGCGAACCCGATCACAGCGCTCACCCGCCAGCGGCAGTCGGTGTTGCGGCGCGACGACGTGCGCGCGCTGTGCCTCGCGGTCCTCGACGAAGCGGTGGCGGTCGCTCGCACCGACGGGGCTCGCCTGGTCGCAGACGAAGCCGCTCAAACGCTGTCGACGCTCCTCACCTATCCGGCCGAAGCGGGAACATCGATGTATTTCGACTGTCTTGCCGGTCGGCCGCTGGAATTCGAGGCGCTGACAGGCGCCATCGTCGCGGCTGGCGAGCGGCACGCCATCGCGACACCGCTCAATCGGGCGCTCCTCACCCTGCTGAATGCGGTCAGCGATGCCGCCAAGAGCGGCGGCTGAGGACGCTATTCGGGCCGCGCGACCGATTGATCCAGACCGGCGATCAGCACCGTCCCAGCCTCGATCCGCGTCGGATAGACCTTGAGCGACGGGCAGGCGGGGCCGGAGATCTGTTTACCGGTCGGGATGTGGAAACAACCCTGATGACGCGGACAATGCACGCGATCACCCTCGACCGTGCCTTGGGAAAACCAGGCGGCTTGATGCGGGCATACCGCCTGGGTCGCATAGACCACGCCTTCTAGATCGTAGAGCGCCAGGGCGTGTCCACCGATTTCGACCTCAAGCAGGGTGCCGGGCAGAACATCCCGCCGTGCCGCCGCCCTATGCCATGCCATCGCCCCTCCCGGGAGCGCGCTCAGTGCAGGCTCGTCTGGATATAGTTCAACGCGGTCATCAGAATGCCGATCAGCAGGGCGACGCACAATGTGTTGATGCACAGCTTCGTGACACCGCTCACTGGCTTGCGCGGTTTGGCCCGTTTCGCCGGCCGGCTGGCAGCCTGCCGTTGTTTGGCGACCGCCGACCGGCGCTGCTCATAGCGCTCGGCCATCGCCTTCCGATCGACCGGAGTATTGACGGATGGGGCTTTTTTGCCGTCCTCCGCCGCCCGGTCGCGCCTTAGGATCGTCACCTGCTTATAAACCTGGGTGGCCGGATCGAAGGTATTGCTGACGACGCGGACGGCCAGTGTGTTGCGACCAGCTTCCAAGGCGCGCAGCGCCTCGGCCTTGGCCGCTTCGGCGCTGTCGTACCGCGCGCCTATGCGCCAGGTGCCGGCGCTGAACAGTTCGACCTCGAACATGTCGTCGTTTATCGGCATCGTAAACTCTTCGGCTTGGTGTTGTGTCGGCCCCATTCCTCGGGCGTTATGCGGTTCGTCGAGCCCGTATGTCGGGCTCGTTAGAAGAAGGCGTCGACGGCATCCTGCACCGAGCTGTTCTCGGCGCCATGGATGACCGCCGAGCCCGCTTCGACCAGTTGCTGCAACTGCATCGAGTATACCGCGCCAATCTGCGCCAGATCGTCGGCCGCCGAAATACCGGGCATCGACCCCTCGGGCGTCTCGGTCTCGCGCGCCTCCACGGCGGCGGCGGCCAGTTCCTGTCGCGCCATCTCGACCATCTCGGTCAATTGGTCGATCGTGTCGTCGAACGGAATGCGCGCTTCGGCGGGCGCTTGGCGATAGGCCTCGATCGCGACCCCGGCGAAGGGCAAGCCACTTGCTTCAAAATGTTCCTCATAGCTGCGGAACACCCAGGCATCGATATCCTCCATCACTTCCGGGACGTCGCTCAGCATGCCAAGCAGCATGATTACCTCATTGAAACTATTGAAGTAATCTGTCGACAAAAAGGTCTCCGGATCGATCGTCGTGCCGACGAGCTGATGGCGCAGCTGCTCGATATCCATGCTCATAATGGCCCCGTACTGTTCTTTCGCGAGGCCATCTTCGCCGCGGTAGGTTTCGATTCACTAAACATGGGAGCTGTGGCTGGCCCAAAATGCGATATTTTTTCAAGGATCAGACGTGGATCCAGAGGAATTTCAGGGGCTTTTATGTCGCGGCTCAAAGCCCGGTGGGTGGCCTATATGATAGGGTGACTGAATGAGATGGACGCGGGCGTCGAACGTTTTGATAGAGCCCATCGGACTGGTGGCGTGCCCCCGCGTCCGGTCCGCAGCACCGCACCCGACGACGGAGGAAGATCCGTGAGCCTCGATCCGGTAATTCTATCCCGCCTTCAATTCGCCTGGGTGATCGCCTGGCATATCCTGTTACCGGCCTTCACCGTCGGCCTCGCCTCCTATATCGCCGTGCTGGAGGGCCTGCATTTCACCACCGGCAAGCCGATCTACCTCACGATATCGAAGTTCTGGACCAAGATCTTCGCCATCAGCTTCGGCATGGGCGTCGTCTCGGGCATCGTCATGCCGTTCCAGTTCGGCACGAATTGGAGCCGCTTTTCGGATGCGACCGCGAACGTCCTCTCCCCCTTGCTGGCCTATGAAGGCCTGATGGCGTTTTTCCTCGAGGCGGCGTTTCTGGGCGTGCTGCTGTTCGGCCGCAAGCTGGTGCCGGTTTGGGCGCATTTCCTGGCGGCGCTGATGGTCGCCGGGGGCACCCTGCTATCGACCTTCTGGATCATCGCGGTGAATAGCTGGATGCAGACGCCGGCCGGCTTCGATCTGGTCGATGGGCGATTCTTCCCATTCAGCTGGACCGAGATCATCTTCAACCCATCCTTTCCCTATCGCCTGGCGCATGCCGTCTCGGCCTTCTACGTGACCACCGCGTTCGTGGTGCTGGGCGTCGCCGCCTATACGATCCGGGTTGGCCGGTATCGGGAAGAAGGTGCCTTGATGATGCGCATGGCGCTCGGCCTGCTGATCATCATGGTGCCGCTGCAGATGGTGCTCGGCGATCTGCACGGCCTGAACACGCGCCAGTATCAGCCGGCCAAGCTGGCGGCGATCGAAGGGCTATGGGAAACCGGCGATGGCGTGCCGGCATCGATCATCGGCCTGCCGAGCAACAGCGCCGAGCGCAATTACTTCGAGATCGAGATCCCCAAGCTGGGCAGCCTGTACCTCACCCATGACCTGAACGGCCGGGTCGTCGGCCTCAAGGATTTCCCGCCGGACGAACGCCCGCCAGTGGCGGTGGTCTATTTCGCCTTCCGCATCATGGTCGGGCTGGCGCTGGTGATGCTGATGGTGGTCGGTGTCGGCTGGTGGCTGCGCTGGCGCGGCCGGCTCTACGAGACGGCATGGTACCTGAAGCTCTGTCAGGTCGCGGCGCCGGTGGGCTTCATCGCCGTGGTCGCCGGCTGGACCACGACCGAGGTCGGCCGGCAGCCTTGGACCGTCTATGGCCTGCTGCACACGGTGAACTCAGTAACCCCCTCGCTCAGCGGCATCGACGTGTTGATCTCGCTGTTGCTGTACATGGTGGTCTATCTCATCGTCTATCCAACGGGCCTCGGCTTCATGCTGCGCATCGTCTGGGCCGGGCCGGGCGAGGCCGATACCGACGAAACAGCGCCGATCGAAGGCGGCCGGGCGGCGCAGCCGATCAAGTCGCTGCCCGCCGCGGAATAAGGCACGGAACAGCTTAGGGGATGACGACCATGGTGCAACCGACGCTCGATCTCGTGCTGATCTGGACGGCGATCATCGGCGTCGCCGTGTTCTTCTATGTGATGCTCGACGGCTTCGACCTTGGTGTCGGGATGCTCTATGGCTTCGTCCCGGAAAAGGCCGCGCGCGACACCGTCATGAGCTCGATCGCACCGATCTGGGACGGCAACGAGACTTGGCTGATCCTGGGCAGCATCGGCCTCTTGGCGGCCTTTCCGCTGGCCTTCGCGATCATCATCCCGGCGGTGTATTTTCCGATTCTGGCGATGCTGCTGTCGCTGATCTTTCGCGGCGTCGCTTTTGAATTCCGCTACAAGGATATCGAGCACAGGACGTTCTGGGATCATTGCTTTTGCTATGGCTCGGCGCTGGCGACCTTCTCGCAGGGCGTCGTGCTGGGCAGCTTCATCCAAGGCTTCCAAGTCGAAGGCCGTCGATTCAGCGGCGGCTCGTTCGATTGGCTGACGCCGTTTTCGATGCTGACCGGTGTCGCCCTGCTGTTCGGCTATGGCCTGCTGGGCGCCGGCTGGCTGATCATCAAGACCGAGGGCGAGTTGCAGGAATGGGCACGCCTGCAGGGCCGGCGCTGCCTGATCGGCGTGTTGGTGGCGATCCTCGCCGTCAGCCTCTGGACGCCGCTGGTCACCCCGGCGATCGCGGTCCGCTGGTTCTCCTGGCCGAACATCGCCTTCCTGAGCCCGGTACCGATCATCACGGCGTTGCTGGCGTATGGTGCCTGGCGCGCGATCGAGAGCCGCGCCGAGATAGCGCCCTTCCTCGCCTCGCTCGGATTGTTCCTGATGGCCTATTTGGGCATCGCGATCAGCCTGTGGCCGATGATCGTGCCGAACCACTTCACCTTGTGGGAAGCCTCCTCGTCGCCCAGCACCCAGGCGTTTCTCTTGATCGGCACGCTGATTCTGCTGCCGATCATCCTGATGTACACGGCCTGGTCGTATTGGGTGTTCCGCGGCAAGATCCGCGGCACCATCGGGTATCACTGACCCTGACAGGTCAAGCTTCGGGCAGCGCCGCGGTCTCCTTGAGGCCGATGCCGGTGAGGCCCAGCCGGCGCGCCGCCATAGCGAGGCCGATCAATTTCGCCGCCGCCTGGTCGGGCGGCAGCCCCTCCGCCCGGATATTCGACAGGCAGTTGCGCTCCGAATCCCGCGTCGTGGCACTCGGTTGCCAGGTCAGGTAGACGCCCAGGCTATCCGCCGCCGAGAGCCCCGGCCGCTCGCCGATCAGCACGGCGACCATCCTCGCCCCCAGCAGCATAGCGCAGTCATCGCCGATCGCGACCCGGCCCTGCGCGGCGATGGTGAGCGGCGCCACCCGCCAGCCCGCCGCCGCCAGAATCGGCAGGACGGCGGCCAACAACGGCAGGGCGTTCCGCTGCACCGCCCGCGACGACAACCCATCGGCGATAACGAAGGCCAGATCGAAATCCCCGGCGGCGGCCCGCAGCGACGGCGCGCTGGCCAGGTCGAGGCGCCGGCCCAGATCCGGCCGCTTCAAATAGGTCGCTCGATCCGGCGCGCGGCTCCGCGCCAGCAGCACCGCCCCCTGGCCGAGCGGCGCCAGATCGGCGGCGAGGCGGGGCACGTCGAGCGGCTCGTGCACCGCGTCGCGCGCCGCCGCGTGCGCCTCCTGGAAATCCAGATGCGCCGGTGTCGGCAAGCTGATCCCGGCGGCCCCCAGCGCGATGCGCGCCGGGGTGAAGCGGCGCAGTTCCACCCAGGCATCGGCTGCCCGGGCATCGGCCGCCTGGGCATCCGCTGGCGACGCCGGCACGGTGAGCCGATCCGGCTCCTCGCTCATATCCCCGCCTCGATCAACTGCGCCTGTGCCAGCCCCGCCGGCAAGCTTGGATGGCGGGCACGCCGATAGGGCGCGTCGAAGATACCGATCCGCTCCAGCCAGGCAGCGAATTCCGGGGCCGGTGGCCGTTCCAGCAGCGCGCGGATGTACAAGGCGTCGTGGAACGAGGTGCTCTGATAGTTCAGCATGACGTCGTCGGCGCCCGGCACGCCCATCACATAGGTACAGCCCGCGGCGGCGAGCAGCGTCAGCAGGGCGTCCATATCGTCCTGATCGGCCTCGGCATGGTTGGTGTAGCAGACGTCGCAGCCCATCGGCAGGCCGAGCAGCTTGCCGCAAAAATGGTCCTCCAGCCCGGCGCGGGTGATCTGCTTGCCGTCATAGAGGTATTCCGGGCCGATGAAGCCGACAACCGTGTTGACCAGCAGCGGCTTGAACTCCCGGGCGACCGCGTAGGCGCGCGCCTCCAGCGTCTGCTGATCGACCCCGTGATGCGCGTTCGCCGACAGCGCCGATCCCTGGCCGGTCTCGAAATACATGACATTGTCGCCGAGCGTGCCCCGGCCGAGCGACAGCGCCGCGTCATGCGCCTCGCGCAGCACGGCGAGGTTGACGCCGAAGCCGCGATTGGCGGCCTCGGTGCCGGCGATCGACTGGAACATGAGATCGAGCGGCGCGCCTTGCTCGACCGCCGCCATCTGGGTCGTCACATGGGCCAGGACGGAGGATTGGATCGGCGCGTCCAACCGCTCCCGCAGCCGATCGATCAGGGCGAACAGTTCCACCACCGTCTCGACATTGTCGGTCGCCGGGTTGATGCCGATGACGGCGTCGCCGCTGCCATAGAGCAGCCCGTCGAAGATGACGGCGGCGACGCCGCGACGATCATCGACCGGATGATTCGGCTGCAGCCGGGTCGAGAACCGCCCTTTGAGGCCGAGCGTGTTGCGGAACCGGGTAACGACCTCGATCCGGCTGGCGACCAGCACCAGATCCTGCAGCCGCATCAGTTTCGACACCGCCGCCGCCATTTCGGGCGTCAGCCCCGGCGCCAGCGCCGCCAGCACCGGCGTCGTTGCCTCCGGTCCCAGCAGCCAATCGCGAAACCCACCCACGGTGAGGTGCCGGACGCGGCCGAACGCGGCGGCGTCATGGGTATCGACGATCAGCCGAGTGACCTCGTCCACCTCGTAAGGGATGACCGGTTGTTCCAGCAGCTCCATCAGCGGCAGATCGGCCAGGGCGCGCTGGGCGGCCACCCGCTCGGCACCGCTCTCGGCGATGAGCCCGGCCAAAGCATCGCCGGACCGCGCCGGCGTCGCCTTGGCCAGCAGGGTCTTCAGGTCGGGGAATACATAGGTTTGGCCGCCGGCCGTTCCGCGATAGGCCATCGCATTCTCCTTCACGCTGATGGCCCAGGCGACGCAAACGCCACGCCATCACCCCCCACCAAGAAGGGTGGCGTCACCCGACCTTATGGATATAGATGCCGTGCGGGGAGCGGCCGACCGGGATGACGTGCTTCAATTCGCCCGTCGCGAGGTCGATCACATCGATCTGGGCGCGCCAGCGGCCGGTCACCCACAACTCGCGGCCATCCTGGGAAAATTCCATGCAGTCCGGCCCGCCCGGCGCGGTGAGGGTGCCGCGCACCTTCAGCGTCGCCGCGTCGAGTATCGTGACGGTGTTGGCGACACGGTTGGAGACATAGATCGTCTTGCCGTCAGGCGACGGCACCAGTTGATGGGCACCCTTGCCGGTCTGGATGCGGCTCAGCACATGGCCGTCGGCGGGCGACATCACCGCCACGTAATCCGCCCCCATGATGCCGGCCAGCAACTGCCCGGACGGCGTCACGATCACACCGGCGGGTTGTGGCCCGACCGCGACCGTCCACAGCACCGTGCCGCGCGCCAGATCGACCGCCGAAACCTTGTCGGTGCCCTGCTGGGTGATGAACACCCGGCTGCTATCCGCCGAAAAGGCGATATGGCTCGGCATCGTCGGCATGGCCAGACGCTTCACCAGCGCGAAGGTCGTCGCATCGTAGATGTCGACCCGGTCGAGCCGCAGCGAGGTGGTGACGAACCATTTATGGTCCGGGCTGAAGCCGACTTGATACGGATCGATAATGCCGGGCAGACGCTTCTTGATCGCACCGGTCGCCGGGTCGAGGAATACCAGCTCGTTGCCTCGGTCATTCGCGATCAACAGCGACGAGCCGTCCGGCGTCAGCATCAGATGATTGGGCTCGCGCCCGATCGGCTGGCGCGACACCTCGCGATAATCCTTGCCGCTCAGCAGGCTGATCGTGTCATCGGCCGAATTCAGCACGATGATCGTCTGCGCGCGCGCCGATATGGCACCCGTGACCCAACCGACGAGGGCGAGGATTCCGATAAGCACGGGCAGGCGTAACGACATCATGCGATTGACCTGGGCCAGAAGAGGGTGAGCGGGCGAAGATTCTGCCACCCGGACTCGGTCGTCAAGTGTCTCGGCCGTCAAGTATCTCCGCCACTAAGCATCCTCGCTGAGGAAACCGTCCTCATCGATCGCGACATGCGCACCCTGCGCGAAGCCGGCATGCGACGCCGCCGGTAGGACCAATAGCGGGATGGAGCCATATCCCAGCTCTCGTCCCACAATGATGCCCAAACCCAGGATCGCATCGATCCGGCCCAGCACCACGGCGGCCGGCTGCAGCCCGGCGGCGAGCAGCTCCAGCATCACGGCGCTGCTGGAGCTCGATCCGCGCGGCCGGGCGAGCAGCAGGATCGTGCCGGCGACGCTGGCGCCGCGCTGGGCCGATTGCGCATCGATGATGATGCCGCGCGCGGGATCGACCCCGCCCCAAAAGCTCAACGGCTCGTCCAGCCGCAGGACCGGACCGCGGGCCGTGCCCGGAATGACGATATGGGCCTGAACGGGGTCCCGCATGGGTCAGCCCCGGATATGCCCGCGCAGCGTCCCGGCCGTATAGTCGTGGCGGAACACGCCGCGCCGCTGCAGCTCGGGAACCACGGCTTTGACGAATTGCATATAGCTGCCCGGGGTGATCGACGGGCAAACGACGAAGCCGTCGCAGCACTGCGACTCGAACATGTCCTGCAACCGGTCCGCGACCATCTCGGGCGTACCGACCAGTGCCGGGGTCAATTGGCTGATGCCATATCGATAGCCCGCCTGGCGCAGGGTCAGCGCCCCGGCGCGGCTACCCTGCAGGATCACGTCCAGCACGCCGCGCGCGCCATCGGTGATCTCCATATCCTCGATCGGCTGATCCATCGGGTATTGCCCGAGATCGACGCCGATGGCGTTCGACATGTCGCAGATACCGGTTTCGGCGCTGACCAGGCTGTTCAGATACTCGGCACGTTCGCGGGCGATCGATTCCGTCTCGCCCAGCACGATATCGAGCGCCGGCATGATGATGCATTCCTCGGGGCGGCGGCCGTTCCGCTCCATCCGCGTCTTGATGTCGATGTAGAAGGCCTGCATATCCGCCTTGTCGTGCTGCAAGGTGAAAATCACCTCGGCCCAGCGCGCGGCGAATTCCCGGCCGCGCTCGGACGAGCCGGCTTGCATGATCACCGGCCGCCCCTGCGGGCTGCGCGGCGTGGTCAGCGGCCCGCGCGTGCGGATCCATTTACCCTCGTAGTCGACGCGGCGGACCTTGCTGGGATCGGCGTAGACGCCGCCCTTGCGGTCATAAACGATCGCGTCCGCATCCCAACTGTTCCACAACGCGTCGCAGGCCTCGAGCACTTCGTCGGCGTGATCGTAGCGCAGCGATTTTTCCATCAGCCGGTCGAGCCCGAAGTTTTGGGCCTCGCGCATATTGGCCGAGGTGACGACGTTCCAGGCCGCCCGCCCGTGGCTGATGTGATCGAGGCTGGCAAACGCCCGGGCGATATGGAACGGGTGATAGAACGCCGTCGACATGGTGCCGGCGAGACCGATATGCCGAGTCACCCGCGCCATAGAGGCCAGCAACTGCATCGGGTCGAGGTACCACATCTGCCCAGGACCGGCGATTTGGCCGGCGAGGCTGTTCCGGTAGGTATCATAGACGGTCAGCACATCGACGAAGAACAGGGCGTCGAACTTGCCCTCCTCCAGCACCCGCGCGATCTGCTCGTAGCGGGCAGGATCGAGCGCCTTGTCGGCATCGCTCTCCGGATGCCGCCAGCCGCCGTTATTGTGCCAAGTCGGCCCGGCGATCAGATAGCCGATGAGATGCATCTGGCGGTCGGACAACGGGGCCTCCTTCGATTTCGTCTGGCAAAGATGACCGCAGGCGTGCGATTACCGGGCCAACACGTCCGCCATGCCGATTAAACAGGCACAGCGGGAAAAGATACCTGCGGGGAGTTCCTGATGCTCAAGCTGTTCTACGCCTCTTTGACCTGCGCCTTGGCGTCGCATATCGCCTTGGAAGAGACCGGCGCCGACTACGAGGCCGTCCGGCTGGATTTCGGGACCCGGGAACAGTCCAGCCCCGCATACCTCGCGATCAACCCGAAGGGGCGCGTGCCGGCCCTGGTCACCGAGCGCGGCACGCTGACCGAGTCACCGGCGATTCTGGCGTTCATCGCGCAGAGCTTTCCGGCGGCGGGGCTGGCCCCGCTGGATGATCCCTTCGCCTTTGCCCAGGTGCAGAGCTTCAACAGCTATCTCTGTTCGACGGTCCATGTCGCCCATGCCCATCGCATGCGCGCCGGTCGCTGGGCCGATGACCCTATGGCGATCCAGGACATGCAGCGCAAAGTACCGGAGAATGTCGGCGGCGCCTTCGACCTGATCGAGCGCTCGATGGTCAAGGGCCCCTGGGTGATGGGCGAGGCCTATACGATTTGCGACCCGTACCTCTTCACCCTGTCCCTATGGCTGGAAGGCGACAAGGTCGATGTCGCCAACTTCCCGAAGGTCGCCGACCATATGCGGCGCATGGCCGACCGTCCCGCGGTGGCCAGGATTCTGGAAGTGCACCGGGGTTAGTCCCTCACCGCCACAGCGCCTGGTCACGCACCAAACGCCCGGCGATCGCGGTTTCGACGCAGTCGGACAGGCTGCCATAGAGCACGTCATAGCCGGTATTGCCGGTCGTATAATGGGCGAACTTGCCGGAATTGGTCAGCAGGATACCGAATTTCTCCGGCAGGATCGGCGTCACCACGATGCAGGTATCCGCCACCAGGATGATCCCCATGGCCTCCAGTTCCGCGGTCCAGCCCCGCCGGTCCAGCACATCCATGACGTGGCGCCCGGTGCAGGCATAGAACGGAAGGACGCAACGTCGACCGGCCAGGCGATGGCGCAGCAAGGTGAACTCGTCGATCGAGAAATGCGGACTGCCGACGGCGACCGCACCGATCGCGGCACCCTCCGCCGCCCGGCTGGTGGACAATCGATCGCGTGCCGGCACCAGCATGGCGGCGGTCAGCCGGATCGTCTCCCGGGGTGGCCGGCCGCCCAGGGCGGTCGCGAGATCCGGCGCCTCGGGTGTCGAACCCACCGCGTGGAACAGCCCGACCGCGCCGGTCGAGGCCGCCGCGGCGCCCAAGGCCTTCAGCCGATCCTCCGCCAGGCCCGGCGGCAAACCGTCGAGCACCGCCACCGCCTCGCCGACCTCGCTGCCCAGCCAGGCGCCCAGCACCGGGTAAAACGCATCCTCGGCCACAAGCGCCGGCGGCAGGGCGCTCGTATCGACGAGCAGCGTCGCCAAGCGGTTCTCCGGCAAATGCAGCCCGGTGCGCGGCGCCCGGCCGGTCAGGGCGGCGCAGATATCCAGAAAATCGCCATAGCGGTTGGTCCGCGCACCCAGCACCGAGTTGCAGAACACCACCGCGTTGCTTTCGCCCCAGGCGACGTCCTGGCCGAGCGCCGGCCGGTGCCCCGCCTGATAGGGCGCGCAGGTCCAGCTCGGCTGGCAGCCCAGCATCACATAGGCATCCATCATCCGCCGCGCCATCGCCGCCCGCTCCGGTGCCAACCGCACGCGGTCGGGATGCAGCAGATCGAGCGCCCCCACATTGAGCGATGACGGGATGCGCACCCGTCCGCCATCCCCCGCCAGCCGCTCGGCGAAGAGGGTGCCGCTGTCGCCGTGGTAGAGGCAGCCATCGATATGCGCCGACGCCACGTCGATCAGCCGATCGGCCCCCAGCATGCGCGCGGTTTCGACCACGATCCGCATCGCCATCGCCACGGCGGGGCCCGCGGAGCCGTCGAGCATCGCCTGGTCGGATCGGTCGAGTTGCGGCATGGGATAACTTCTCCTGACCTGCATCTAAGCAGGTCGTCCATACTGGTGCCCAGTTTTAAACGTGACGGCTTCACGCATACTCAACCTTTACGACGACCAAATCCTTGAACGAAGAGTATCTTATAAGCTACATTTCTCGGCGTGATCGACCTGCTCCGATACCAGCGCGAGGACGGCCGTGAGCCATTCACCGAATGGCTCAACACTATTCGCGACAAGATCGCCGCAGCGCGTATCCGCATTCGTTTACGCCAGGTCGAAGCCGGCAATTTCGGCGACTGCGATACGGTCGGCGAGAGTGTCATCGAGCTGCGCATCCATGTGGGTGCCGGATATCGGGTCTATTGCGCGCGGCACGGAAAGACCATCGTTCTCTTGCTCTGTGGTGGCGACAAGAGCACCCAGGACCGGGATATCAAGCGGGCCAAGGAATTATGGGTGGAATGGAAGCGGAGGCAATGGTGAAGAAGGTGAAAGGCGCCGTCTCACATCACGAACGCGAGGTCGCCGAGTTGAGCGCCGACCGTGCGCTCGCGGTTGAATACCTGAAGGTTGCGATGGAGTCGCTCGATGATCCTGATGATCGAGCGGCGGGCCTGCTTGCACTACGTACCGTGGCGGAGGCTTATGGCGGCCTTGGCATGGTGGCCGCCGAAGCGGGCATCAGCCGCGAAGCCCTCTACCGCGCCCTTTCGCCGAAGGGTAACCCGACCCTCAAGATACTCGTCGCGGTCCTTAAGACCGTTGGCCTGCGGCTGTCGGTAGAGACCGATCATCACGCCGCGTAGCAGGCGATAGCCGCATCCTCTTACTACGCTTGCGCGGGCTGCCATCGATCGGCCATCCTCGTCCGCATGGACAGCCTGGAGTCGCCGCATCTGCAACGCGCCCGAGGGGCGGCGCGCGTGGGGTTCCGGCGGCGCGGCGAGCAAACCGTCCTGGCCGAGCTGTATCAGCAGACACCCTGCCGCGTGCTGTTCCCCGATCCCGCCGCGGGCGATCCGGTGCAGGCGGTACTGGTGACGACCAGCGGCGGATTGACCGGCGGCGATCGGATCGGCGTCGCGATTACCGCCGGGCCCGGCACCACCGCGACCGCGACCACCCAGGCGGCGGAGAAGATCTACCGGTCGACCGGCGATGATTGCCGCATCGACGTCGAAATCGACATCGCGGCGGGCGCCTGGCTGGAATGGCTGCCGCAGGAGACCATACTGTTCGACCGCTCGCGGCTGAAGCGACGGACCGAGGTGCGGATCGAGGCGGAGGGCGCGCTGCTGGCGGTCGAGATCGTGCTGTTCGGTCGGGTCGCCTCGGGCGAGACCCTGCGGCAAGGCCGGCTGTATGACGGCTGGGCGATCCGCCGCGGCGGCCGCCTCGCCTGGGCCGACGCGGTCGCCCTCGAGGGCGATATCGCCGCCTTGCGCGACGCAGCTTTCGGTTTCGGTGCGGCCTGCGGTTACGCTACGGTGATGAGCGTCGGGCGCGATGCCGAAAGCCAAGTCGAGGCGATGCGCGAGACGCTGGCGGGTACTACCGACCAGGTCGGGGTAACGGCGATCAACGGCGTGTTGCTGATCCGGCTGCTGGACGTGAACGCGGCCCGGCTGCGCGCCGCCGCCGAGCGGGCGGTATGCATCTTGCGGGAACGGCTGGCGGGGCTGCCGCCTCGGTTGCCCAGGGTGTGGCATGTATGACGATCTAGGCCGGTATGGGGCTAGACCGTGTGAGGCTAGACCGGTGTGGGGAAACCGAATGCGGGATGAGCGATGCTTCTGACGCCGCGTGAAAAAGACAAGCTGTTGGTCGCCATGGCGGCGATCGTCGCGCGCCGCCGCCTGGAGCGCGGCGTCAAGCTCAACTATCCCGAGGCGGTGGCGCTGATCACCGATTTCGTGGTCGAAGGCGCCCGCGACGGCCGCCGCGTCGCCGATTTGATGGCCGCCGGCGCCTCCGTGCTGACCCGCGAGCAGGTGATGGACGGCATCGCCGAGATGATCGACGAGATCCAGGTCGAAGCGACCTTTCCCGACGGCACCAAGCTCGTCACCGTCCACCAGCCGATCCGATGAGGAGCGCCCCATGATACCCGGTGAGATCATCCCGGCCGACGGCGATCTGGTGCTGAACGCGGGCCGTGCCGGCGTCACCCTCACCGTCGCCAATACCGGCGACCGGCCGATCCAGGTCGGCAGCCATTATCATTTCTTCGAGACCAACGCGGCACTGGCGTTCGATCGGGCGGCCGCGCGCGGCATGCGGCTGGATATCGCCGCCGGCACCGCCGTCCGCTTCGAGCCCGGCCAGAGCCGCGAGGTTTCCTTGATCGGCTATGGCGGCGACCGGATCGCGATCGGGTTCACCGGGGCCGTCATGGGCGGGCTGGACACGCCATGACCACGATCAGCCGCCGCGCCTATGCCGGCATGTTCGGCCCGACCACCGGCGACCGCATCCGCCTCGCCGATACCGAATTGCTCATCGAGGTCGAGGCGGATCGCACGATCTATGGCGAGGAAGTGAAGTTCGGCGGCGGCAAGGTGATCCGCGACGGCATGGGCCAGAGCCAGCGGTCGAACGCGGAAGGTGCTGTCGACACGGTCATCACCAACGCTGTGATCCTGGACCATTGGGGGATCGTGAAGGCGGATATCGGCATCAAGGCCGGCCGCATCGCCACGATCGGCAAGGCCGGCAACCCGGATACCCAACCGGGCGTCGACATCATCATCGGCCCGGGCACCGAGGTGATCGCCGGCGAGGGGCGGATCGTCACCGCCGGCGGCATCGATACGCATATCCATTTCATCTGCCCGCAGCAGGTCGACGAGGCGCTGTATTCCGGCGTCACCACCATGATGGGCGGCGGCACCGGCCCGGCGGCGGGCACCAGCGCCACGACCTGCACGCCCGGCCCCTGGCATCTGATGCGCATGCTGCAGGCGGCCGAGGGGTTGCCGATGAACCTGGGCTTCTTCGGCAAGGGCAATGCCAGCCAGCCGCGCGCCTTGGTCGAGATGGTCGAGGCCGGCGCCTGCGGCTTGAAGCTGCACGAGGATTGGGGCACCACCCCGGCGGCGATCGATTGCTGCCTGTCGGTCTGCGACGAGTATGACGTGCAGGCCACCTTGCACTCCGACACGCTCAACGAAAGCGGCTTCGTCGAGGCGACCATCGCCGCCTTCAAGGGCCGCACCATCCATGCCTTCCACACCGAGGGGGCGGGCGGCGGCCATGCGCCCGACATCATGCGGATCTGCGGCGAGTTGAACGTCCTGCCGTCCTCGACCAATCCGACGCGGCCCTATACCGTGAACACGCTCGACGAGCATCTGGACATGCTGATGGTCTGCCATCATCTGGACCAGCGCATCGCCGAGGATGTCGCCTTCGCCGAAAGCCGGATTCGGCGCGAGACGATCGCCGCCGAGGACGTGCTGCACGATCTGGGCGCGCTGTCGATGTATTCGAGCGACAGCCAGGCAATGGGCCGGGTCGGCGAGGTCGTCATCCGCTGCTGGCAGACCGCCGACAAAATGAAGCGGCAGCGCGGCTCCCTGCCCGGCGACGGCCCGGGCAACGACAATTTCCGGGCGCGCCGCTATATCGCCAAATACACCATCAATCCGGCGATCGCCCACGGCATCAGCCGGCATGTCGGCTCGGTCGAACCGGGCAAGCTCGCCGATCTGGTCGTCTGGTCGCCGAAATTCTTCGGCGTCAAACCCGAACTGGTGCTGAAGGCCGGCAGCATCGCGGCGGCCCCGATGGGCGACCCGAATGCCAGTATCCCGACGCCGCAACCGGTGCATTACCGGCCGATGTTCGCCGGCTTCGGCCGCAGCCTGCTCGAAAGCAGCGTCACCTTCGTCAGCCAGGCCGGCATCGATGCCGGCATCGCCGAACGCTTCGGCCTCGGCCGCTCGCTGGTCGCGGTTGAAAACACGCGCGGCGGCCTCTCGAAGAAAAGCATGGTGCTGAACGATGCGACGCCGGTGATGGAGATCGACCCAGAAACCTACGAAGTGCGCGCCGATGGCGAGCTGTTGACCTGCGAGCCGGCGGAAGTGCTGCCGATGGCGCAACGCTATTTCCTGTTCTGATGAGCCAGGGCCCAAAGGGACTTCGCCGCGCGATCAGCGTGTTGCCCGCCGGGACCTGGGACGTCGGGACGGCGATCGGCACGGTCACCCTCGCCCATGATGCGCGGCACCGGCGGCGGTTCCGCTATGCCGGGCCCGACGGGCTGGATCTGTTGCTCGATCTATCGGAAGCCAAGTTGCTCGATGACGGCGACGGGCTGGCGCTGGAGGATGGTGACACGGTCCTGGTGCGCTCCGCGGCGGAGGATCTGATGATGGTGACGGCGGGGCCGGGCGCCAATCTGGCGCGGCTCGCCTATCACCTGGGCAATCGCCATCTGCCCGTGCAACTGCTGCCCGACCGCATCCTGATCCTGGCCGATCATGTCATCGCCGAGATGGTCGCCGGCATCGGCGGCCGGGTCGAGCCCATCCTGGCGCCGTTCAAGCCGGAGGCCGGGGCCTATGGCGGCGGCCATCGACATGCCGATGACGAACCAAGTCATGATCACGGGCACGAGCATGACCATCCTCACGCCCATGGACGGCATCATCACCACGGCTGACGCCGATTGGCTCTATCCGCTGATGGCCTGGCTGTCGCCGGCCTATCCGGTCGGCGCTTATTCCTACAGCCACGGGTTGGAATGGCTGGTCGAAACCGGGGCGGTCCGCGATGCCGCGACCCTTGCCGAATATGTGACCGCGGTGCTGCGGCGTGGCGGCGGCTGGACCGATCTGGTGCTGTTCGCCAGGGTTAGCGAGACCTTGGCGACCGGCGGCGACGCGCAGGTGGACGACATCATCGACCTCGCCCAAGCGCTGCGCGGTTCCGCCGAGATGGCGCTGGAAAGCGCGCAGCAGGGTGCCGCCTTCGTGCTGGCAACCCGTGCCGCCTGGCCGGGCACGCCGCTCGATGGCCTGGCGGACCGCTGGGGCGGCGCCCTTCCCTACCCGGTCGCGGTCGCGGCCGCCTGCGCCGGCCGGGCGCCGCTGCCGGCGGCGTTGGCGGCCTATGCCCAGGCGCTGGCCGCCAATCTGGTGTCCGCCGGGGTCCGCCTCATCCCGCTCGGCCAGACCAGCGGCCAGCAGACCCTGGCGGCCCTGGCTCCCGTGGTCGCCGCGGCGGCGGCACAGGCGCTCGCGACACCGCTCGACGAGCTGGGCAGCGCCGCCCCGCTGCTCGACATCGCATCGATGCATCACGAAACCCAGTACACGAGGCTGTTCCGATCATGACCCTCAAACCCCGCGGCCCCCTGCGCGTCGGCATCGGCGGACCGGTCGGCTCCGGCAAGACCGCGTTGACCGACCGGCTGTGCAAGGCAATGCGCGACCGCTTCGAAATCGCCGCGATCACCAACGACATCTACACCAAGGAGGACGCCGAATTCCTGACCCGTTCCGGCGCCCTGCCGCCGGAACGGATCCGTGGCGTGGAAACAGGCGGTTGCCCCCATACGGCGATCCGTGAGGATGCATCGATCAACCTCGCGGCGGTCGCCGACATGAACCGGTTGTTCCCGGCGCTGGACCTGATCCTGATCGAGAGCGGCGGCGACAATCTCGCGGCGACCTTCAGCCCGGAACTCGCCGATATCACGATCTACGTGATCGACGTCTCGGCCGGAGACAAGATCCCGCGCAAGGGCGGCCCTGGCATCACCCGCAGCGATCTCTTGGTAATCAACAAGATCGACCTCGCCCCGCTGGTCGGCGCCTCGCTGGAAGTCATGGACCGGGACTCCCGGCGCATGCGCGGCGAGCGGCCGTTCCTGTTCACCAATCTCAAAGTGAACCAGGGCGTCGACGAGATCGTCGCCTTCATCACCCATGCGGGCGGACTCGGCTAATAGCGGCTTCGGGCCGACTGGCCCCGATTTTGCCTCTGCTCGTTTTGGGTGCGATCCGCCTGCCATAGCGGCAACGCGACCGCGCGAGGAGAGCATCAAGCACCATGAGCGGCCGGCAGCGCATCGTTCGCGAGCGGCGGCAATACAACCAGTGGGTCGCCAATCAGACCCTGGAAGACTATGCCCTTCGCTTCACCGCGAAGACGGCGCGCCGCTGGTCGAATTCCCGCGTCGGCGCCACCGCGATCGGCGCCATCGCCTTTCTGGCCTGCGAGGCGATCGGCGGCAGCCTGACGCTGAGCTACGGCTTTACCAATACGGCGGCCGCCATCCTGGCCGTCAGCGTCCTGCTCTTCGCGGTCGGCCTGCCGATCTGCATCTATGCGATCAAGCATGGCGTCGATATCGACCTGCTGACCCGCGGCGCCGGCTTCGGCTATATCGGCTCGACCATCACCTCGCTGATCTACGCGTCGTTCACCTTCATCC
>Ga0179596_10000197_pt1 | contig 36200 bp, 37 predicted proteins | sample CZODoug1_1_08_16_FD_155494 | JGI IMG/M metagenome (GOLD analysis project Ga0179596, IMG submission 155494) | Vadose zone soil fungal communities from Angelo Coast Range Reserve, California, USA - CZODoug1_1_08_16fungal (Illumina Assembly) | ecosystem: Environmental > Terrestrial > Soil > Vadose...
TTGGATTGGTAGCGGTCAGGGTATAGCTACCGGCTGCGGTGGCGGTAGCGGTGGCGCCTGAGGCAGTAAAGCTATTGGGCCCTGTCCAGGTGAAGGTGGTTCCTGAGGTGGAGGATGTTCCCGTCAGGGTGACGCTTGTCGTGGAGCAGGTCAGGGATCCGGAAGGGGTGGCCGTTACTCCCGCCGGAGCTGTGGTATTGGACGTGACGGTTACACTGGCCGTCCCTGTTCCTGCTGAATTTGTTCCTGTCACCGTATAGGTACCTGCAGTGGAAACTACTGGATTGGCGGATGTTGAAGTAAAGTTATTTGGTCCGGTCCAGCTATAGGTCGTCGTACCTGTCGCGGTCGTAGTTGCCGACAAGGTTGTAGAAGGATTCGTACAAGTAAGCACCCCTGAATTACTGGCAGAAGCCGTAACGGCTATACCCGAGACCAAGCAAGGCGCTGTTTCTTTAAATACATCGTAATTTTCGATATAAAATTCAGCGTTTCCTTGAGTAGTATCATACATCCTGACGACGATCTGTACAGTGCTGCCGGTAAGCGCGGGCGATGTGACTGTAGGGGTTGATGTATTTCCGAAACTTCCGGTATAAGTGCCAATCAATGTCTCCGCCCCTCCGTCTAATTTATAAGAGACCTTGACATATTCCGCACTGCTGAGTGTTCCTTCCGACGAAATTTTAGCGTCTACCTGGATGCCTGTATAACCTGCTATGGAAAAAACCTTGGAATACCAGACTCCCTCCCCCCCTAAAGTTTGGGCTTTGAGCCGATGGGATTTCACTGCGAAATAGACGGCATTCGGCACCTTGGAAGCATCCAGGTACCATCCGACTGAACTTGTATCGGACGTAGCTCCATTGACATCGGCTGTATTATTGAATGATTGTGCGACTATCGGGCAGGCTGGTGTGAAATACACACGATTGCCGACCTTTCTGAGGGCCTGCCTGCCGGGTGAGGCATCGGCATGATTCCCGGATGAGACATTTGCATGATCCCCGGGAGGGTCGTGTTTGTATCCGGGGGGTGAAGCCGTAACAGCTCTTCCGAACAGTGACGATAGTAAAATGAAAGATATAATACAGATATTATACCTTTTCCTGCGTAAGGATAGATTCATATGTATTGGTTTGGTTTACGGGGTATATTCTTTGTGATTCTGACATGCGAACCTTGAGATTATTGTCACGACTAAATAGGATAAGGGTAACTATATACTATAGACGAGGAAACAAAGTACCGATTTTTGCGGGAGAGAACAGCGCATATCTTCGGGAAAGAACAACGGAGACGGGAACCTGGACTGATATCAATAAATAGGAAATATATAGAAGGGGAATATACAGTGGGATCAGTCGATAATACATAATTATCGTTAGAAAAGAAATGAATGATTTATAAATAAACCCGCTATAGAGTAACGGTATGATTTTTACCTTCTTTTTCGTTACATTTACTCCCGGGGTCATCAGGTGATCCATTGGCTTAAAATTATTATCTTCAACGTCTAACGGAAAATAAAAAATGAAAATAGCGTTCCACGGCGCCGCCCGGACAGTCACCGGCTCCAAACATTTGCTGACTTTAAAGAATGGGAAGAAATACTTATTGGATTGCGGCATGTTCCAGGGCCTGGGGGCGCAGACGGATGTGCTCAACCGCAATTGGGGTTTTACTCCGTCGGAAGTGGATTATCTCATCCTCTCGCATGCGCATATCGATCACAGCGGGCTAATCCCCAAGCTGGTGAAGGATGGCTTTTCGGGTAAGATATTTTGCACGCCGGCTACGAAAGAGTTAACGGCGATCCTGCTGGAAGATTCTGCCGGCATTCAGCAGGACGATATCAAATATGTCAACAGGCGAAGGAAGGCGGAAGGATTGCCTTTCCTGCAACCTCTCTATGACGAGAAGGATGCCGAACGGGCCGTACAACTCTTCACCACCGTGGAATATGATACCTGGCATACCATCGATGAGGATGTACAGGTGCTGTATACGGATGCGGGACATATCATCGGCAGCGGTGCCGTCCATCTCAGGATCAGGGAAGACAATAAAGAGACCCATCTCAGCTTCAGCGGAGACGTGGGGCGTTATCGGGATGTTATTTTGAAATCCCCGGAAGAATTTCCGCAAGCCGATTATATCCTTATCGAATCCACTTATGGCAATAGCCTGCATGACCCGGCTGACACTACCCCCGAACTGTTATTAAAATGGATCGTGCGGACTTGCCTGGAGAAGAAAGGAAAACTCATCATTCCCGCTTTCAGCGTAGGCCGTACACAGGAGATCCTTTTTGCCCTCAATCAGCTGGAACTGGAGCACCGCCTGCCGCCTGTCGCCTATTTCGTAGACAGCCCGCTCAGCATTGCTGCCACGGAGATCGTAAAGAAATATCCACAGTACTTCAACAGCACCATTCAGAAGATCCTGGAAACGGACAGTGATCCTTTCTCTTTCGAAGGGCTGAAGTATATAAAGACCGTAGAAGAGTCCAAGATGCTCAATTACCGCAATGAACCCTGTGTCATTATTGCCGCCAGCGGCATGGCCGATGCCGGCAGGGTCAAACACCATATCAGCAACAATATTGAGAATTCCCGAAATACGGTACTGCTTGTAGGGTACTGCGAGCCGCATTCCCTGGGCGGCCGCCTCATGGGGGGAGCTAAGGAGGTACATATCTTCGGGGTATTGCATGAAGTACATGCCGAAGTCGGCAGCATCCGCAGCATGAGCGCTCACGGAGATTACGAAGACTTGAGCCAGTTCCTTTCCTGTCAGGACCCTGCCAGGGTGAAAAGGTTATTTATCGTACATGGTGAATATGAAGTACAACAGGCTTTTAAGCAGCGATTGATCAAAAAGGGCTTTGTGGACACCGAGATCCCGGAATTGCATTACGAGACCGGGCTGGCCTGATAGGTCAAAACCTGCTTTTGATCCTCAGTACCCGTACTTTCATGGATAATTATTGCCGGGGAGGCACTAAAAAAATACCTTGCTTCCTGTAAATAGCATCCCATGAATCAGTTGCTGACCCGATACAAATGGCATATCCTTTTCTGGATGGCCTATTTTATTTTCTGGACCCTGTATTCCGTATATGGCTATGGCTCTCAGCCCTTCCAGGCATTCCTGATTACTTTTGTCTGGTTCCTGGGGCAGGCGTCCGTCAGTTATATGACTATCTATTGGCTGATCCCCCGGTTCTTCAACACGAGACGCTATTACATTTTAGCCCTGCTCCTGCTGGCAGGTTTGCTGTTGTCGGCATTATTTATTCTGGCTGTTATGACCGGAATATTTCATCTCTTCAGCAAAACCATTCCTTATATTCATAAGTCCGAATATTTTTATATACTGATTGCAAACTGCTATACGACCTTCCTCGTCGTCGCCATTAAATCCATCCGGGACAAGCTGCGCAGCGACAGGAGGAATACCCTGCTGGAAAAGGAGAAAACGGAGAATGAGCTGCGTTTCCTAAAATCCCAGATGAACCCCCATTTCCTGTTCAATGCCATCAACAGCATCTATGTCCTCATTAAAAAGGATCCGGATTTTGCCGGGCTCACCCTGGTGAAATTTGCCGATATGCTACGCTACCAGCTATACGAGTGCAATGCGGATGAAATCCCCATCGAAAAAGAGATCGGCTACCTGGATAACTACATCGAGCTGGAGAAGCTCCGCAAAGGCAAAGAGATCCGGACCCAATATACGGTCGGCGCTACTACCTGCAATTTTATGATAGCTCCCCTGCTCCTCATTCCCTTCGTGGAAAATGCATTTAAATATGTAAGTTCATGTCCGGATAAGAATAATTTTGTGACGGTGGACCTGAATTACCAGGACGATATCTTCGAGTTGAGCGTGGAGAACACCATGGACGAAGACAACGTGATGCCCAAAGAAAGGACCTGGGGAGGGATCGGACTGGAGAATGTGAGAAGAAGACTGGAGCTCATCTATAAAGGGCGTCATGCACTGGATATCAGCACTACGGGAGATATCCATTCCGTCCTGCTGACAATAAAGGTAAAATGAATATACGCTGCATCATAGTGGACGATGAACCCCTGGCCCGGGAAGGGATGGAGCTGCTGGTAAAAGAAGCCGGCTTCCTGGAATTACGGGCCACCTGCAGTAATGCCCTGGATGCAAACAAACTATTGGCGCAGGAAGAGATCGACCTGATCTTTCTGGATATACAAATGCCCCGGTTAAGAGGCATCGACTTTCTGAGAAGCCTGGCTGTCCGGCCTTTGGTGATCATCACCACCGCTTACCCTAATTTTGCACTGGAAGGGTTCGAGCTGAATGTACTGGACTATCTTCTTAAGCCCATCACTACCGAGCGCTTTCTCAAAGCGGCTAACAGGGCATTGGAGGTATTGGAATACAAAAGGCCTGCCGCCGGTATAAAGGAAGAAGGCCAGCCTCCCGACAACTACTTTTTTATCAAATGCAACAATGGCTATGAAAAGATCTTCTACCAGGAGATCCTCTTTATCGAGGCATTCCAGAACTACAGCTGTATCCATACCTCCCGGTCAAAATTTATGACCCTGACGCCCATGCGGGCCCTTGAAGAACAACTGCCTCCGGGAAAATTCCTCCGCGTGCAGAAATCCTTTATCGCCTCCATCGAAAAGATACAATCCCTCTCCGGCAATGAGATTACCATCGAAAAACATAAGATCCCCCTCAGCAAGAGCGCCAAGGAGGATCTTATGAAAATTATCGATCGACGGCTGATAAAAAAATGATTTCTTTATTCCAACACCGGCTGCTCTTGCTGCACTGGGCGGGTTACCGGCGTGGACTTCGCCGTTTTCAGCGACACATAGTCATTTACAAAATACATCATTACAATACAGATAAGGAAGGCCCCGATCGTTACATAACCCAACACATCATAATGTAGCAGCTTCCCTTCTGCATTCTGCGAAATAAGCCATCCTCCGAGGATCGAAGCGATCCCCCCGCCTAATTGTTGCACGGAAGAGTTGATGCTCATAAAAGCTCCCCGGTCTTTCATATCCGGAACGGCTGACACCAGTGCCTGCGTCGGGATCATACGGGAAGTAACGGCCGTATGCATCAGCGTATTCAGGATCAGCACCTCCCATAAAGGAGTTATGGCCAGATGCGTGATGACCAGCACCATAATCGTGGCTAGTATGCTGCCTCCGATGAACAGGCGGTATTTTCCGATCTTATCGCTCCATCCCCCGATCATCGGCCCGGTGAAAAGACCGGCAAATCCTGCCACGATGAACACGACGGGCAATATATGCTCACTGATCCCGACATTGCGCACCAGGAAAGCACTGGAATAAGGCATCATAAGGAACCCTCCCGTTGATAAAAAGACCGTTGCCATAAATGCCATCAGGTACCTTTTTTGGGAAGCGGTCTTCACCAGGTGCAACAGAGGTTTCTGAGCCGCCCTCTCCTGAAGGTGTGCATTTACCGGCTTCATCCACCGGAGAATGGCTACTCCTGTCACGAGGCAGAGACCTACGATCATCAGGAAAGGCATATGCCATCCGAACTGGTTGGCAAGGAGCAACCCCACCGGGATACCTGCTACCTGGCTTACGGCAAAAGCCATCTGCACATAGCCCATTACCCGGCCCCTCACCTGCAACGAAAAAAGATCGGCGATGATCGCCATATTCACGGAAAACAACACGCCGCCGAACAAACCCGTGACCATTCGGGCAAATAAGAGGAATTGATAACCCGGCGCTATTCCGCATAAAAAGGTGCCCAGGATAAAGCCTGCATAAAAAAACAATAACATCTTCTTCCGATCGAATTTATCGGCAAATCCGGCCGCAATGATACCCGCGATCCCGGCGCTGAAGGCATAGGCGGATACCACCCAGCCGAACTGGGACGGCGTTATGTGCAGGATACGGATCAGCATGGCCCCCAGTGGCGCCATTACCATGAAGTCAAGGATAATAGTGAATTGCAATAAAGAGATCAACGCGATAATAAATACCTGGTAACGGGTGAATACCGGGGTGGTAGCAGTTGATGAATTCATAATTTATTTTTTTTAAAAGTGATTCCTTGTTTTTTAAATGAATATTCATTTATTTAAAATGTAAAAAAAATAGACGGAGCGATCGGTCAACAGGCCGTTAGGGCCTCAACGCCTTCAAAACCAATGACAAAGTTTGCATTAGCATGGTATCGGTCAGTTCAAACTTCTCGCCGTTCAGGTTCATCCCTGCCTTATGATACCTTACCAGGTTATACAAAGGGGCGAAGGCCACGGACCAATATACCTCAAAAGGCATCGTCACCAGCTCGTTATTCTCAATGGCTTTGCTTACGAACCGGTGCATGATAGCGGAAAACTTCGGGTTCTGCGTTTTCATCGACTTACACAACAGGGGCGTAAAGTTAAAATGTTCCAAAAAATGCCCCCTGTCCGGATGATCGATAATATATCTGGCCCTGTTCTTCCATTGCACTGCCAGTCCGGTCGCAAAATCCATTTCCGGATCAAAACCTTCCAGAACACACGCGAAATATCTTTCCTTTTCCCTTTTATGCAACTGCAGCAGCATATCTTCCTTGTCCTTGAAATAAATGTAGATAGTTGCCGGGGAAACCCCTGCCGTCTTGGCCAGTTTTTGCATGCTCAACCCTTCAAATCCTTCCTCCACGATCATTGCCAGCGCAGATTGAAAAATGGCTTCCATCTTATTTTCATCCCTTGCTCTCATGAGTACAAATATAAATGAATATTCATTCTTTTTGGAATCTTTATTTGGCGGAGTCGTATTTTTTGAGTGGAAACTCTTTTCCCGGGATGGCGAAGACATTGGGATCGATAGCATTGCGATTGACGATCGTAGCCGTATAAATGATCGTTCCTTTCTTATAAGTATATTCATACTTCAGTACAAGCCCCGGGATAGAAGCAAAAAGAGGTTCGGCATCGTACAAGCCCGGTTGTTGAATGGATGGCGTGTAATAGACTGTAATGTTCTTTCCGTTTTTCAGCGTAAGAATAGCTTTTTTGCAGGTATAATTTAAAACGTGGATGGTGTCATCCGTCAAATGACAGGTGACACCTTCATACTTCTGATTATACAGCTTCCAGTCGGCGGCTGTCAAATAGCATTTGTACTTATTTTTCCCAGATTCCTTCAAAAACACCACCTTGGGGGAAGACGTATGCTCTGGTAAAATAAGGATACTCTGCATGCGCATCAGGCTGACCAGCCGAAGCCTCACCTGCCGATCTCCTGCAAAAATAGTTTTGACCCCGCCATTATATGTCTCTCCGATACCTGTGTTCTTTTTTTTCGATCTTAGCCAGATGGAATAGGAGACGGTGATATCATGCCCGTTGATAGGGGAGCCCGGAGGCAGGGGAGGAGCCGCCGGCATCCGCACGAAGGAAAATACCGTGCAAAGAATAAAAGTATAAAACAGACGGGTCATTGCTGCCAATATTAAAAAGGATAATTGCTTATTTAAAAATAAACTCTCCCAGATCAAGAGGATCCAGGGGGTTCTTCTTTAAGGACTGATCGAACTGTATTTCATCGGATTTTTTCCATTTATCCAGTTTCTCCCTGCTTTTCCGCGCCTTGCGGGTTGGACTTCCATTCGATTTGAATAAACTCATCTCTTTCATCATCTCCGACATCGGTTGGGAGATATAGATATTGGTATACTGATCGATATGGATCTTCCAGCTCCCCTCGTCACTACGATTGATAAAGTCCGGTATTTCATTATATTTCAGGCTGGCGAAAGTGATCAGAAGATCATTGTCTGTAAGGGGAAGGCGTTGCCCGTTCAAACTGAAGGATAAAAATGTTTTGTATTTACCTGCTTTAGCGGGAACAATGGAATCCTTGTCGGAGAGGTCATCTGCCAGCGCGTTAGTCCCTGAAAGACTGTCCTTTTTTGCAAGACTATCTTTTTGGGAAAGGCTATCCGGTTGTTGGGCGGCCACATTTTTACCGGAAGCAAAACCCGTAGTGTTTTTTTTATTCAGCGTCGCCACAGAGACCTTCTGTGAAATAGTTGTCCGGTAGACGAGCCAGCCAGCGAAGGCCAATAGCAGACAGGCCGCGACAGCCCGGATACCATAAAATGAAAGGCCCTTCTTTGCCAGACGGGGGGGCGGAACAACGGCATTGAAAATTAATTTTTCGACAGATGAACGAAGGGCAGCAGGAGGCAGAATTTCAAAATTAACCAACTTAGCCAGGTTCACTCGGGCGCATACTTCCACGAATGTCCCCGGTGGAGGAAGTATTTCATATTCCTGTAGACGATTCCATATGTCAGGTTCCCTGGTCATTAGTCTTTAGTAAGCATTTTTTGTAACAAAACACGTGCCCTGAATAATTGTGACCGGCTCCCTTCCTCGGAAATATTCAGCAGCTCGCCGATCTCCTTATGACTATATCCTTCCACCAGATATAAATTGATGACAGTACGATATCCATCGGGCAACTGCCTGATGAATCGCATAAGATCTTCATTCGTTAAATTATCGTACCCTGTAAGATTATCCGAAGCGACATCGACACCTTCGCGGATAGCGGGAAGTAAAAGATTTCTTTTTTTTATACAATCGATGCAGGTTGCAACAAAGACCCTTCTCGACCAGCCTTCAAATGAACCCTCTCCCCGGAAACTACCCAGATTCCTGTATAGCTTTACACACCCCTCCTGAAACCAATCATTGGCGTCGGCGGCATTGCCGGCATAACGTAAGCATAAGCTATACATCTTACCGGCTATAGTATCGTAAATCTCCTGGAAAGATCGGTTATCCCCTTTGGACGCCTTCTCCGCTAAGACTTCAAAAATGGGAGAAGCGTTGCGTGTCGATTGCATCCGACAAAGATCTATTTTTTACTACATATTTCCTATTAGGGAAAACCATGGTTTTAGCCTTTTACGCTATGCAATCGATTGTTTAATTATATAAAAAAAAATTTTAAGATCACGCGAAACGTTTTCACAAAATCTACAGTCTATACAGTTATCGAGATCGTCACCCCCTGATTAACTCCCGTGATAACTATACAGATCAATGGTCTCAAACCACTGCTATGTACACTATTCAATAAAATTATTCAGTTTAGAAATTTACACTTAAAAGCAAGCGTTGTTTATGAGAAGGATTTTTTTTATGTTATTGATGACAATGACAATGATAAGCTATGGACAAAAGCCATCGATAATCGGATTTAGCGCAAACCTCGTTGATTTTTCCACTTCCCTGCCCAAAAGTGAAAAATTCGATCCCGGATTTTCTCTTATGTATTGGAAGGGCATTACCAAAAAGATAGATTTTTCCATCCGCTATAACGGACTCTTCACGGATTACACCAGGAGTGCGGAAAGTTCGGCTGGTTACAGCAATGAATTCGAAGCTTCCCTACATGCCCGTCCCATTAATGACGACCATTTATTGGCCCCCTTTATTTCAGCCGGTATCGGTATCGGCAACTATGGCAACCGATGGGCTCCCTATACTCCCCTGGGCGGAGGGCTGCAGCTCAACATGAAAGGGGAAGGGTATATTTTCCTGCAAGCCAATTACCGGGCCAGCCTCAACAAGAGCAACCTGGATAATAACATGTTCTATTCATTAGGTTTTACACAGATCATCGGATCGCCTAAAGCGGCGGCGCCTGTCGTAAAAGAATTGCCTCCTCCTCCTGTCGTAGAAGTGAAAGACCAGGATAAAGATGGTGTTCCGGACAGTCTGGATGCCTGTCCCGATATTGCCGGATTGCCTCAGTTCAACGGCTGCCCTGATACCGATGGCGATGGTATTCCGGATAAAGATGATAAATGCCCCAATCAGAAAGGCGTTGCCAAATACAATGGCTGCCCTATACCGGATAGTGACGGAGATGGCATCAATGACGAGGAGGATAAGTGTCCCAACACGCCCGGAACGGCCAAATACCAGGGCTGTCCCATACCCGACCGTGACGGAGACGGCGTCAATGATGAACTGGACAAATGCCCGGACATACCGGGAGATGCTTCCAACAACGGTTGCCCTATCGTAAAAGAAGAAGTAAAGAAACGGGCCGAATACGCAGCGCAGCATCTTTATTTTGTGTCAGCCAGTTTCAGGCTCCTGAAGAAATCATTCAAGGGTCTCGATGAAGTAGCGGCATTGATGAAAGCAGATCCCGGTCTCAAACTTTCTGTGGATGGTTACACGGATAATACCGGCAAGGCAGAAAAAAATCAGCTGCTGAGTGAGAATAGGGCGAATACCGTTAAAAAATATCTTATCGGAAAAGGGATCGAAGAAAGCAGGATCGCGGCTACAGGATATGGTCCCTCGAATCCGGTAGCGGATAATAAGACGATCGCCGGCCGCGCTAAAAACAGGCGGGTTGAGTTCAGACTCAACTATTAAAAGAATGAAATGAATAAAATATATTCCGATGGTCGCGAGCAGGTTGTATGAAGTCGGTAAAGTTGGTTATGTTAGCAGGTTAGGTAAAAGGTAGATTAGAACGGGAATTCCCGGAAGGGGCGGGGGATGGGGATTCCCCGCCCGCCGGGATTATTCCGTACCCTGCTTGTTTCTGATAGTAAATGGAAAACATATGAAGACAAGTGATTTGGAAGAAGAGAAAGCCTTGTTGACCAAATTAAAGAATAAAGAAATCCAGGCCTTCAAACGTTTTTACGAGGAATATTCCGAAGATCTCCTGATCGTTGCCTTTTGCTTGTTAGAAAGTGTTAGTTTGGCTATTAAGGCCGTTGATGATCTGTTCGAACGATTGTGGATGGAAGCGACATTCGAATCCATCGACCCTCCCATTCACCGCTTCTTATATAGAGAGCTGCGGAAAAACTGCGAAAATAAAAGGAATGGATTATCCCTATAAAGGGTTTAAATTCGTAATCTTAAATCTTAAATCCATGCGTAAAATATTACCCCTCTTAACTTTAGTTGTTATTCTTCAGCTTAAAGCCCACTCCCAGGCTTTCCCCACGAAGATCGATTTTCAGAAAACCCAGCAGCCCGCTGCCGCCATCCAATTACCTTACGCATCCGGTACGGTGGAAGATGCCGTTAAAGAATATATGACCAAAAAAGGATACAAGAGTTCCAGTACAAAAGGGTTTATCGTGTTCAGGAGCGCTCCCCTGGATAGCGTGGATACCGATCTCAGCGATCTGTATTTCACTATCGAACGCAAGAGCCGGAAAGAAAGTGATGTGACCATCATTACTTTAGTGCCGGCAAAAAAAAATGAAGACCTGCTGACCCGTTCTCAGGGTGACAGCACCAGGATCGATAGAGCCAGATCCTTCCTTGACAACATGGCTCCCCAGGTGGAGGCCTATCATGTGCAGTTGCAGACCAATAGCCAGGCGGATGTCGTAAAGAAAGCAGAGAAGAAACTGAACAGCCTGATGAGTGACCAGAACGATCTCAATAAGAAGATCCGGAAATTACAATCGGATAGTGCGCAGAATAAAAAAGACGAGATAAAAGTAGCCGCGGATTTGCAGGCTAACGTCAACACCGATGACGATACCAAGAAGAAGAACCATAAGAAACTGGACAAGCTGCTGGATCAGGAAGGCGACGTGGCTAAGAAACTCAGGAATACATTCTCCGACCTGGACCAGAATAAGAGAGACCTGGCCGCCCAGCAGCAGGAAGTCGATAAGCAGAGGCTGGCATTCGATGCCATTAAGGCCAGGCAGAAGAACTGATTATATCATTTCATTTCGGGTACTAAAAAAATAAAACATGGAAATTCTTCTAACGGTAATTATCGGCGCAATAGCCGGGTGGCTTGGCAGCAAAATTTTCGAAGGCAGCAGCCTTGGATTGCCGGGCAATATAATCGTGGGTATCCTGGGGGGATTTATCGGATATTGGGTATTGGGTAAATTGGGCATTAGCCTGGGTAGCGGATGGATTGGCGCCATACTGACCGGCGGGATAGGTGCTATTATCATTTTGGCTGTTCTGAACCTGGTGTTTAAAGGCAAATAAGGTCCGGCCGGGGCCGCTTTCTTGCCCTTGGTTTTCCGATTTTCTCCTTATTTTTAGGGTCATGCATTCATCGCCGACATCCCAGGATTCGCCCGTCCCACCAATATCCCCGGTAAATTCGGCATCCCCGTCTGCGCCGCGGCGCCAGGCATCATCGGGTAAACTCCGGCCTTTACAATTGGCGGCCATTATTTTCCTCACTGTCTCGGGGGGGCCTTATGGTCTGGAGCCGCTCTTCTCCTATGTGGGAGATCATGGCGCTTTGCTGCTCCTGCTCATCACTCCCGTTTTGTGGGACGTGCCTACGATCCTTACGGTACTGGAGCTCAATAGTATGATGCCGGTGACAGGAGGGTATTATCAGTGGGTGAAACATGCCCTGGGCATACGATGGGCTTTCTATGAAGGATGGTGGACCTGGCTGTACACTTTCGTAGATCTTGCCATTTATCCCGTACTTTTCGTCGGGTATGCCGCTTTCTTTTTCCCGGAGATAGCCGTCTATAAGGTACCTGTCTGCCTGGTTGTCATCTGGTCTTCCGCACTCCTGAATATCCTGGGGATCGTACCCGTCGGGAGGGCTTCGCTGGTATTGGGCACTTTGGTGCTGACCCCCTTCCTCCTTCTTTTTATTGTTCTGCTGACGACGCACACGGCCGCTCTCTCCATTCCGGCGCCCTCCTTAAAAGGACTGAGTTTTTCTCCGGTAGCGCTGGGCTTGTATACGGTGATGTGGAATTTTATCGGGTGGGATAATGCCACTACTTATGCGGGCGAAGTGGCCAGACCAATCCGGTCTTACCTTGTATCGGTCTGTATCGCCTTTGTGCTCATCGTCGGGATCTACCTGCTGGCGGCATTGGCCGTTCACCAGTCGGGGATCAATCCGGGTGTGCTGACCGAAGGGGGCTTTCCTGTGCTCGGCGTAATGGTAGGGGGGCGGTGGCTGGGTATTCTTATAGCCGCGGGAGGGATGGCCAGCACGACAGGGCTCTATTCGGCCGTGCTGCTTTCGGTTTCCCGGGTACCGCAGGTCATGGCAAGCGACAACCTGTTGCCGGCCAGACTATGTACGCTCCATCGCCGTTTCAAAACGCCTTATGTCTCTATCATTGCCTCTTCGGCCATCGTCAGCATACTAATTCTATGGACTTTCTCCGACCTGGTCATTATGGATATCATCCTTTATGGCGCCGGACTGTCATTGGAGTTCGTGACCCTGCTCATGCTTCGCGTCAAAGAGCCTGACAGGGAAAGACCCTTCAGGGTCCCTCTGAATAATACCGGTCTTTTTTTGATGATGCTCCTGCCGCTCTGTATCTATACTATTGCTCTTTCCGGTACTATTTATGCGTCGGAAAGGATGGCTATGCCGGTTTTCTTCGCCCTGGGCATGCTCTTTTCCTCGGAATTGATCTGGAGACTGATTGTCTGGAGAAATCCCGATCTGGCTCCGGCGAAGACTCTCCGCCCCTGATCACCGGCATTGTTACCCGGCTGCTGATCTTCTCCCGGTATGGCGGCCCATTTTCTCCCGCCCCGCAAGTCCTGTATGTAAACAAACTTTTAACTGTGGCGTAACGCTGGGGTAATACAGCTGTAGGATCTTTGCGGCGACATAAAGATAATAGCGCTGTTATCCTATTTAGAAAAACAAAAATCCTTTTGTATGTTTACCCAGACAGTACGTCCTTTTTTAGGAGCCATGCTCCTGCTGACTTTCGGTTCTCTGTTTTCTTCTTCATCCGTTTTTGCACAGAAACAAAGTTTTCACTCCACCATCCGGTCTGTAAAAGAAGTAAATACCCTGCTGGATTCCATGTCCATGGAACATCTGCAGGTCAATATCTCTCAGTTGGATAAGAATAACATGAAGTTCCGCATTGCCGTTTCCAACCCGCTAAGCCGTTATATCACCATTACCATTAAGAAGCAGAACGACATCTACTTCTCCGAGATGATCCCGACGGCCAATTATGAAAATATCTACGACCTGAATCAACTGGAAGACGGGAATTACCAGGTTCAGATCGTCGGCGGTAAGGAGCGGATTCTGAAAACTATCAGTATCCATACCTCGACCCAGATCAACCGGGAAGCATTGGTAGACTAGCCACCTCCCGGTATCGCTCCCACCCGAATTAACAGTTCGGGTGGAAAATAAATTTGCTTATCCGATATTATAAAAGTAACTTACTCGTATGCCCCCATGGCGCTCCGTTTAGCCTGATCTGCTAAATAATTCCTCAGACGACTTCTCACATTGGAGCTGCCATAGCTAACGTAAAGATCCTGTTATGACATTTTAAGAAGGTTCATTCCTTCAGGAATCTTTAACATGAATGGTTGTGCGCTGCATTCATCCGGGGTATGTTTATGTATTTTTTATCTATATGAATAAGCTACGAATCGGAGTGATCGATCTGGTTTGCAAAGGGCCTGCCAATACATTATGGGGTAGGATCATGCACGCCAATCTGGCAAGTATTATGCCGCAGGTAGTGGCCACCTGGTGTGAACAACAGGGCCATGAAGTGAAAATGATCTGTTATACCGGGCGGGAAGATCTCACCAGGGAACTACCGGATGATGTGGATCTCGTCTTTATCAGTTCCTTCACGCAGGCCGCCCTGCTGGCTTATGCCCTAAGCAATTATTTCCGCAGCAAGGGTACGGTGACGGTGTTGGGCGGTCCTCATGCCCGGTGTTACCCCGATGATGCCGTCTTATACTTTGACTATGTACTGGGATTTGCCAATCAATCGACGATTGCAGAAGTGCTGGATGACTGTACGGCCCATCGGCCTGTCGGAAAATACCTGGCTGCCCGCCAGCAGCCTCTCCATCTTCCCGGGGTAGCAGAGCGTTGGAAATATATAGAAGCTACCTTAAAAAAAGCGCCTTTTCTCAAGATGGTGCCGATGATCGGCAGTATGGGCTGTCCTTATACCTGTCCTTTTTGCATCGATTCGACGGTGCCTTATCAGCCCCTGGATTTTCAGGAGATGAAGGAAGACCTGCAGTTTCTGCTCACCAAATTCAAAAAGCCTACGATAGCCTGGCACGACCCTAATTTTGGAGTACGCTTTGAAGAGAATATGGAAGCTATCGCTTCGGCGGCGCCCCTGAAAAGTTTCCGGTTCCTGGCGGAGAGCAGCCTCTCGATCCTTACGGAAAAACATCTGAAAGTATTGAATCAAAATGGTTTTGCCGCTCTGCTCCCGGGTGTGGAGACCTGGTATGAGCTGGGTAATAAATCCAGGACTGCGCATGTCACCGGAGAAGACAAGGTGAGGCAGGTTGCCGGCCATATCAATATGATCTTTAAATATATTCCCTATGTACAAACAAATTTCGTACTGGGGTTGGATAGCGACAAAGGAGCCGAACCTTTTGAACTGACGAAACGGTTTATCGACCTTTCACCCAGCGCTTTCCCGGGCTATTCCCTTCTGACGGCTTTTGGAGAGGCGGCTCCTCTCAACCTGCAATATCAGAAAGAAAATCGCGTCCTGCCTTTTCCCTTTCATTTCCTCAACAATCACCTCGCCATGAATATCAAACCCAGGAATTACGAGTGGGTGGATTTTTACGATAAGGTGATCGATCTTACGGAATACACTTTTTCGCCCCGGGCAATCTATCGCCGGCTGAAGACCACTCCGGATTTTACGGCCCGATGGATGAACCTGATGCGGGCTGTCTCTTCCGAAGGATATGGGCGTCTTCGTTTTTATCGCCAGGTACGGGAGAATCTTATCAGGGACAAGGCCTTCAGAGAATACTTTGAAGGAGAATCGGATGAGTTGCCGGGATTTTATACCCGGATAATTAAAAAAGACCTGGGCTCCTGGTGGAGCTGGCTTCCTCAGGGCGCCCTGCGACACGACTCCAATGCTTATCTCCATAAGACAGACAGAAAGAAAGCGCCCCTGTTTTCAGTCTGATGGAAATGCTATCGGATCGCCGGCCCGGACATTTTCGCAGTCGAAGAGGCGGAATTTGTCTGGCGAAAACAGATAAAGCAGGCGATAAAGCCGCTATACATAAACAGGTTGGCGACTATCATATCCAGCAAAAAATAGACGGATCGAAATTTCGTAAAATGACTTAACAGAGGTGTTAACACACCATATATACAGCAAAAAATCAGAATGCCGGAGGCCATCCAAAAGAAAGGATGGCCGCCCAGCGGAATGTCAGCTTTATGGAGAAGAACATCCGCCAAAAAAAGACAGGCCGCTATCAGATTAATGAAAAGACAAAAGAGTATGATGGCCTGCATAAGCCTGACGGAATCCGGAGTCAGGTAGAATGATATGCCTATGCCTATTGGCAGTATGATGAGCAAAATGGTATTCATACGTTTTATCAGCGGGACCATAGCTGCCCTGAAAAAAATATATACTATGAAACTGCTTTCCACAGGATCGAAATAGCTATATAACCAGGGCCTGGGTGTGTAGGTAATTACCCATGCCGCCATCACCGTCTCGACCAAAAAGGTCAGGCCGGACAAAAAGACCAGCAGCTTGTATTCAAGCGGATAGGTTTTCCGTAAGAACAGGCATCCGATAATGAAGGTAGCGGCTAAAAGACCCAGGTAACAAAACGAAGACGCGTAGTAGACATACTTCATGCGTAAATTTATATAAAAAACCGGATAGGCCTCCGCCAGAGGTGGTAGGAAATATTTCCTAGATTTATTTGGAAAGTAGGAAAAGTTTCCTACCTTGAGGCTATGAAAACCGGAAAGAACAAGGACATCGGTAATATAGAACCCACCAAATCGGAATTAGAGATCCTCCAGGTACTATGGCAACATGGCGCTAACACCGTCCGTTTTGTCAATGACCGGCTGAATGAGGATAAGCGGGAAGTACAATATGCTTCGACATTGAAACTAATGCAGATCATGGCGGAGAAGGGGTTGCTGATCCGCGACGAAAGCCAGGTCAGGCATATCTACAGCCCGGCGTCGGAGGAATATAAAACGAAAAATCTTTTACTGGACCGATTTCTAGACTCGCTTTTCGACGGCTCGGTCAGCAGTCTGATGTTGCACCTGCTGGACAACAAGAAAGCTTCGCAAAAGGAGCTGGATGAGATCCAGAAGTTGCTGAGCAATTCAAAAAAAAATAATTCCTGATCATGCGACTGTCCTTAATTGATATTTTCTTATCGGATGAAGCAGTAAGAGCCGTTTGCTGGACGCTGGTGCATTCGTTGTGGGAAGGGGTGCTGGCGGCAGCGTTGGCCGGGCTCATCATTCTTTGTACGCGGAAGCTACCGGCAGCGCTGAGATACAACCTGCTGGCCGCCGACCTGCTGTTGTTCCTGCTGGTTGCCGGCGCCACTTTGTTCTACGAGTTCAGGCAGGAAGATCGGGATCTGGCAGCCGCCGGCCCGCGAATGACGGTTGGGGAAGCCGGCAGCGCCGGAAGGACGGTCGCGCAATTTGGGCAGGAAAATTTTATCGCACTTATCGGGCAGGAAAGTTTTAGTCAGCGGGCGGGTGAGTACCTGAATACGCATGCTGCTATGGTCACGCTGGTCTGGCTGGCCTGTCTTTCGGGGCAGATGCTGCGGTTGACAGTTGGATTGTTCCAGGTCCGGCGTCTTCGCCGTAGTAGTATTGCTCCACCCGGGGAATGTTGGAATGAAAGGCTTTTGGCCCTGGCCCGCCGGCTGGGCATCAAAAGAACGGTAACGCTGCTGCAATCGGCGTTGGTCAAAACGCCTGCGGCATTCGGCTTCTTAAAGCCTTCTATCCTTGTGCCGCTGGGTATGTTATCCAATCTTCCGCCCGACCAGGTCGAAACGATCCTGCTGCATGAGCTGGCGCATATACGACGAGGTGATTATGCGGCGAATCTGCTGCTGCATCTTACGGAAGCCCTGTTCTTTTTCAATCCCGGGGTCCGGTGGATAGCCACCCTTATCCGGCAGGAAAGGGAGGCTTGCTGCGATGATATGGTGCTGGCCGGTATTCCTGACAGGGATAGCTATTTCGCTGCGTTGGTGGCTTTTACCCAATTGGCTGTCGATGGACGGTTTGTCAGCGGGCTCTCCAATACTTTACAGCTTGGCGGCGGCAAGACCGATCTCTTGTGGCGCATCCGGCGAATGCTCGAACAGGAAAATAAAAAACTACAAGTTATGGAAAAAGCAATCTTATCTTTTGGGTTGATGGCGATGGTGTCGGTCAGCCTGATCAGTATGAAGGAACGGGACAGGCAGGCCGCAAAGCCGGGTGAGCCCGTCCGGTTAACGGTAAATGCGCCCGTGCAGATCCTGACAGGCGTACATACTGATACGGTGCCGCAGGAGCGGCGGGACAGTTTCGCCGGACAAAAATTGACCATTAAGTCCTTAACGATCAATTCAACTTCCAGTAACGACCGGGTAAAATACCATGCCCTGGCCATTGATGACAACGGCAATCGTTATGAGATCAGAAAACAGAACAAGGAGGTGACAGAATTCAAGTTGAATGGCGAGCTGATGCCAAAAGAGGAATATGGCCGCTATACGTATGTTTTTGATAGTATCGAAGTGGCAAGGAAGGCGATCCCCAAGCCGGTGCCGCCCGTCGCACCGATAGCAGCCATGGCGCCTGCCGCGCCTCCCGCTCCGGCGCCTCTTGCCCCGGCGCCTCCTGTCCCCGTGCCTCCGGTCGCGCCTGTAGGGCCTGTCGGACCCAATGGTCCCGTCGGACAGGAGGGCCCTGTAGGCCCTGACGGACCTGCTGTTGCGCCGGTCGCTCCTCGTGTTCCGTTGCAGCCGGCTGAGGTCGCGCCTACCCTGGCCAGCCCGCTTGTCTATACGAAAGAGCCTAACCCTTATGTAAAGAAAATCATCGCCGACCTGGTGGACGGCCGGCTTATCGACCATGTTGATAAATTGTCTTTTACCCTGGACGGCAACGGACTGATCGTGAACGGGATCAAACAGCCTGATGAGATCTATGCTTCATTCAGATCAAAATATATCCGGCATCCCAAAGACCATTTTATCTATTCCCAGTATTATACACAGCATGGCAGCGGCTCTCATTGTGAAGTGCACACGGAGCCCGGCAGTTCCTCCTCCGAGAGTAAATAGAGCGGGTGCCGCTATGGCCTATCGATCGCTCTGGGCTTCTTAAAAATTGTTAAAATGATCTTATTTTACAATATTGGTTGATACATCAACCAATATTTTCTATATTTGCCAAATGAATAGTGATAATGGGCATTCTGCCCGACCGCCTTTGATCACTTCCCTGATAGGCAGGCTGCATATCAGGATTCGTAAGGAATGCGACAAAATATTCCGGCAACAGGGATTTCCTGTTGAAATGGACCAGATTCCGGTTCTTGCTTTGCTATATTATAAAGACGGATTGTCTCAACAGGAAATCTGTTCCTGTCTGCAACGCGATAAGGCCTCTGTCAATAGAACCGTATCCTTTTTAAGCAAAAGGGATATGGCAAAAGTAGTGCAGGATGTCACAGATAAGCGGAAAACCCGGGTTGAATTGACGGCAGCCGGAAAAGAACTGGCAATACAGGTTGATGCCGTTGTTAAAAAAGTTGATACGATCCTGACCTCGGCTTTAACGGAAAAAGAAGTGGAACAATTTTACACCCTAACCAACAAGCTTATCGAAACTTCCTTTACTTAAAAGATCTCCTTATATAGTACTCCATGGTATTGCGGTGCATGCCCGCCTGGTTGTCTTTTTCCTGAATCAGTCTGATTCAATGGATTGTTTTGCCATACGGGATCCATTTTGCAATTACTTTAAACACATTAACGAAAATGAGAAGAAGCATATTCCTGGCTGGCATACTATTACCTATCCTTAGTTATTCGCAAAGCGCCGATAGCAGTATACACTCAAAATTAGTCACCACTTCTCCGGCATTAGGAGGCGTCACTATATCGGACATGGTAGTCCCTATAAAGGCTAATGGGAACACATTTACAGTGCAACAATCGGTGGTAGATGTAGGCATTCCGATCTATAAAAACTTTACAGCAGCTCATCCGGTATTTATAAAAACGGGAATCCGTTATCAGGGGCTGTTTCTGTCGGGTGAAAAAAATATAGGCAGTAATAATTTTCAATCGGTGACCGTTCCTTTGCTGGTTAGTTATAGCCTTTCCCGTTCCACCAATGTCACCTTCATTGGTTCAGCGTCTGTAGCATCCGATTTCAGGCGTAACATCGAGGCGGAAGATATTATCTATTCAGCAGGCGTCCGGATTGGCTTCCATCAAAGAAGCTCTTTTAAGTTTGGTGTCACAATGATCTATCTGAGCGATTACAGCGGTAAATACCTGCTTCCGGTTCCGGATATTGACTGGACCATCAATAAACGATGGAGCCTATCCGCTATTTTGCCGGCCAGAGTTTCGGTAAAATACAAGATTTCAGCGGCTCAGTCCTTTGGGATCACCGCAGGACTCAACAATGGCCAATATAGTCTGAATGACCAACCGAAAAAGCAATACCTGCAATTGCAGCAATACAGTGGCGGGCTCATCTATGATCTTAAACTGGGCCGGAACTGGAAAGTGAACCTGATAGCAGGTCATTCCTTCTCGCAAAGACTGGAAACGTTCAATATTGATCAAAAGGTATCTCTTAACGACTTCGGCAAGTTGAATAAGCGTGCGACTAATGTCTCTTACCGTCAGAATTCCTTTATATTCCAGGGAGGGATCAGTTACCAGTTCCGATAAACCTGTTTATACCGGATCCTACAGTCAATCACCCCGATAAAACCCGTGTTTACCGATCCGCTTTCAAATAATTTGTTAAATGCCTTTAATTTTCAGGTGATATATCAATAGTAGTTTAGTTTTCGGTTGCAATGCATATCCCAAAACTTTTGCAAAACAATATATTGGCGGCCCTGTTAGTCTTGTCTGGCCATATAGCCGCCGGACAGGTGCAGATAAAAGGAACGATATATGACCGTTCCCTGCGATTTGCGTTACCGGGTGTAAGTGTTATGGCAACATCGGGGGGCGGAACGGCGACGGATTCGTTAGGGCATTACAGCATCCGGCTCTTTTCCGGAGATTCCATTTATTTCTCCTACCTGGGTAGGTTCACCGCCAGATTCCCTGTGAAGAACCTTTCCCCGAACCAGCCATTCGACATGAGTCTCCAGGTGGCCATCGACTCCCTGCCTTCGGTATATGTGCGGCCCAAAGATTATCGCATGGATTCCCTGGAAAACCGGGAAGAATATCGTAAAATATTCGACTATGGAGGTCCTGACTATATAAACAATATGAAGGTGGGGAAAGGGGGAAGGATGGGCGTGGGCCTGGATTTTGATATGTTGTTCCAGGGCAGGCAGATTCGTAGAATGGAGGCCTTCCAGCGCCGGTTGCAGGAGGAAGAGCGTGACCGATATGTTGACCACCGGTTTACAAAATCCCTCGTAAAAAGGATCACCGGGCTGCAACCTCCCGCCCTCGATACGTTTATGCGCCAATACCGGCCCAGTTATGAGTTTATCCAGGGCTGTGAGAACGAGTATGAATATTACAAATACATCTATGACTGGGGTAAATATTTCTCCGAACTTTGGAAAAGGGATCACCCGGACGGGTCACAGTGATTTGAACAACCACTCAATAAACCCGCCTGCGGAGGGTAAGGGGGCAAAACAGAAAATTTCATTCGATCAAACCCCGATATTAAGTTTTTGATCTTGAAAATTTACAAAGAGCTTTTAATAGACGACGATTTTTCCGGTTCTTCCATCAAGCTCCTCATGCTTGAACTATTCTCCGGCGATAAGCAGTTGACTACCCCCAAGGCCGGTCTGGATAAACACCCTTGAACAGGTGTTGAATGACCGCTGGAACGAACTGCTCAGCCTGCAAGATTTATCTGTCGTAGTGGGTGTGCACCCTGTTACCATTTCAAAACATTTCAGCAGGTATTTCAACTGCACGCTCGGGCAATATATGCGCAAGCTCAGAATAAACAAGGCGATTTCCCTGGTTAAGTCATCCGGCACTTCCCTCACCGATATTTCCTATGAATGTGGTTTTGCCGACCAGAGCCATTTTATCAGGACCTTTAAGCATATGACCGGCTTTCTCCCCATGCAATACCAGCGGTTATAGGCCTGCCCGGTAATCGAGGCAAAAATCATTCTATTTCCGATTGTCCTTTGTGCTCTGCTATGCATGGCTTTCACGGCTTTGATCAGTACGATGTGTATACCTGGTTCCTCAAACTCGGTCCTTTATCCAACGCCAATAAACTGTACTTCCACAGCAAGCTTCCTTCCTGGAATCTTTTCATGCAACACCACAACTATGATTCGTTCTGGCAAACCCAATCGCCCTTGCGTTACATGGATTATCCCCGCATCCCCATGCTGCATGTGGGTGGAATATGGGATCCGGAGGACATGAATGGTCCGCAGCTTATGTACGGAGCAATGGAAAAGCGCGACAGCAATAACCGGAATTTTATTTGTCTTGGTCCCTGGATACACGGGGCATGGAATTGGGACAGCATCTGGAGACTTGACCGGTATGTGATGGGTAGCAATACTGGGTTATTGTTTGGGATAATAGTTGGCAGGTTAAATGTGCCACAAATTGCGTGTACCGTGTCGGGGAATTGGTTCGAACATTTCGAGCGGTTTGTGCAACGGGTTACGTACATCCAGGGCTTCGTAACTCCCTCAATTTCATGCAATTTTTGAAGTTTCGGCTTTTGAAAACGTGCCACAATGTGCCACAAGATCGACTTTCGTGGTGAGCGTAGGTATTGGCAGGCGTATCAATCCGTTATAGCACATTCCATCTGAAGACCCCCCACCAGCTGTATTGTATTGTCGATAATTAAAAATTAATTATCGATTATTTATAAATATTTATTGAAAAACAATAAATATTTATTATTTTTGATCGATCAAAACGCGAACAGATATGAAAATAAGCACTAAACAAACGCTAAAGGTATTAAATGTCCTTTCCTGGATCATATTCACCGGCGTCTGTATCGAAGCCGGCGGTTTCATCTTCAGCACCTTTTATACGCTGGAGATAAACCCTATCAATGCTCATCGATCCTGGCCTGGGCTCGATCTTTCGAGTCTTTATGATTACGGTCGCGGATACTTTCTTGCAGAGATGTCACAAATAAGCCTTGTATCCCTTATGAGAGCAGTTTTGTTTTATATGATCATCGACATCCTGCAAAATAAAAAGCTGGACATCACCCGACCCTTCAGCAAAAACGTGGGCCGATTCCTTTTCAGGATATCCTACCTGTCCTTGCTGATTGGCCTGTTCTCCTGGTTAGGCGCCAAATATACCGAGTGGCTTGTGTCGAAAGGTGTAAAGCTGCCCGATTTACAATACCTGCGTCTGGGCGGAGCTGATGTATGGCTGTTCATGGGCGTGACCATTTTCGTTATCGCACAGGTTTTTAAAAGAGGAATTGAAATCCAAACCGAAAACGAATTAACCGTCTAAGTCATGCCGATTATCGTAAACCTTGACGTCATGATGGCGAAGCGGAAAATATCGCTCAACGAACTTTCGGAGAAAGTCGGCCTGACGCTATCCAACCTTTCCATCCTCAAAACCGGCAAAGCGAAAGCCATACGTTTCAGCACCCTCGAAGCCATTTGCAAGGTGCTGGATTGCCAGCCCGCTGACATCCTTGAATACAAAGAAAAATAGCAGCGAACACCAATTAATCAAAGGTCGACATCCACACCGCGATCATCACGGGAACACAGATGCCTTCAAACAGTGTATCGCTAACCGCGCCAGCCTCAATGAAAAAGAACCGATGGGCGGCTCTAGCCCCCTCATCAGCGCCAGCCTCTTTGGCCGGACCGAAATGGCCAAAGCCCTCATCAACGCCGGGGCTGATATAAACTTTCAAAACAACGACGGCTCCACCGCCCTCCACACCGCTGCCTTTTTTTGCAGAACCGATATCGTATACCTTCTCCTTGCCGCCGGCGCGAACAAAACCATAAGAAACAAATATGGCCAAACCGCCTACGAGCTCGTCACCGCCCCTTTCGCCTCCGTCAAACCCGTATACGACGCCCTTGGCAAAATCCTCGCCCCCATCGGCCTGACCCTCGACTATCCTTATATCGAAAAGACGCGACCCCTGGTCGCCTCAATCCTACAACAATGAACAGAAGACACGATATCGACTGGCTACGGGTCATCGCTATTGCTCTGTTGCTCGTCTACCACACCGCAATCGCCTTCCAGCCCTGGGGCATCCTGCTCGGCTTCATCACCACAGACAGGCCCCTTCCATCGCTATGGCTCCCCATGACCATGATCAATGTATGGCGCATCCCGCTGCTGTTCTATATCTCCGGTATGAGTGTCCGCTTTGCTTCTCAGACCCGAACCTGGAAACAACTTCTCCAGGAGCGCTCACGCCGCATATTTATACCGTTCCTATTCGGCGTTTTCATCATTGCTCCCCTCCAGGTAGCGCTCGTACAGCGTTACTATCGCCAAAGCATAACTTACATCCCCAATCCCGCGTACCTGTGGTTCCTGGGTAACATCTTCGTATATGTGTTGTTGCTGTTACCGGTTTTCGGCTTTTTCAATGCGCGCCTACATCTGCGACCGCGTCTATTTTCCACCCCTCTTGCCCTGGCTCTTGTCATCGCCGCCTTTGTCCTCGAGGCCCGGTGCGACGCCCCCCATCTATGAGTTGTACGCACTCACGTGGCACGGCTTTTTCATCGGCCTGCTTGCTTTCTTTTTTGGCTATTGTTTTATGCTAGCCCGAATCCCATTCTGGAAGATGCTGTTAACATGGCGATGGTTATTTTTGGCTTTGGCCATTGCCCTTTATATCCACCGTTTGTTACAGCCCCAAATGAAAGTACCCAATACCTGGCTTGCCGTCGAATCCTGCTGCTGGATATTCGCCGTACTCGCCTTCGGCCATCGCCACCTAAACCGACCAGGCCGTGCCCTCCAATATTTGAGCCAGGCCGCGTACCCTATCTATATCATTCATATGATATTCCTGTACCTCGCGTGTTGGGTGGTATTCCCATTGGCGGCGAATGACTGGCTGAAGTTTGTATTGGTTCTTATATTTACCATTACAGGATGTTTTGCTTTATATGAACTTGTCATCCGAAGAGTGGGGCCCCTACGCGTGCTTTTTGGATTGAAGGCCACCGAACTGCATCAGGAAATCTTAATTCATGGAGACCCGGAAGGTTTGAAATCATTAGCAACGCTATTAATAAAATTAGCTGACACAAATCAGAACGATATTACTAACCTCCCAATAGAAGCAAGACATCATGTACATCTTCGACCAAAATATGATTTAAGTAATAGCTCAGATAATGTAATAATCGGAAGACTAGATGCAAAAGGGGACAGGTGCTTTTTATGATAGATACGTCCCTCCAAAAAAATAGTTTCAAAATGAGACACTACCTCGATAATGAGGGTACCTGCGGATGGTTGAATATAGTCCTGGGCTTCCGGCGAAAAAAGAAAGGTCCCAGTCTGTTGACCAGGACCTTTTGATTGTCTTGTACCGTGTCCGGGAGTTGGTTCGAACACTTTTCAAAATTTGTTGAAAGTTTGCTATATATAAAACGGTTTAAAATGACTGGATTATGCTAGCAGAAAATTCAAATGTCAAGGCGGGAAAGGAAAGCCGTACCACACATGGCGCGTAGAATGTGTTCGAAGTCCCCGACAGGTCAGACGAAAAGCAACCAAATCCAATCCTTGGGGCAGCCGGAATCAAAGCGTTCTCTTTGGTGGAAGTTTTGGTAATAACATAAAATACTTCTTTCTATTGCAAAAAGCGATCAGTAATATGTGGTCTGCCCAACCTGCGGCAAGGTGATTGCCGCTTTCGATGAGGAAGAACTTCGCGAAGCTATAGATGAATCCTCCGCGCATGAGTTGAACGCTGGTTTCTACAAGGCCGATATTTCCGTAATGGATCTAACCCAATGCCTATCATTGCATTTTTATATATTCGTTGTATGAAAAATACCGCGTCATACTTTAAACTATTTACTTATTACCTCATGTTGGTCTCTTGCAAAACAGCGGGAGCACAGACAGCAAATATAACCAAACCCGGTGAACCGGATATTCATACAGAAGACGTAAGCCTGTTTTATAAGGTCTATGATGAAGCCGGAGGTCACCCTACTACGGAGCAACTTCAAAGTGATTATCTTGACTTAGGTACCGACGGGCTGCGCACTTTCGCCCGCTTAAGAAATACCACAGCGCAGCGCATTGAAGAGGCGATAGAAAAGCAACCGCAACTTTATGCTACAGCACGCCACGGTGCCGAAGTGTTGCCGACCGTCAAAATCCGGCTTAAACAGGCCCTGGGCAAGTTGCGCGAGATTTATCCTGCGGCCAAATTTCCGGCTATTACTATTGCTATTGGCCGAGGGAAGCCGGTGGCTATAGGCAGTCCGGTCTCAGGTGTTCAGATCGGGCTGGAAGCGCTGTGCGGGATCACGTATTACGATAAAAACCTCGAAGACAGGTTCGTGCACGTAATCGCTCACGAATATGTGCATGTGCAGCAACCGCAAGAAATGACAGACGACCCAAACCCAACAGTGCTTGAAGGATCACTTGTAGAAGGTGCGGCTGATTTCATTGGCGAATTCATTTCAGGCGGTTTGAGTAATATACAGCTGGCTGTGATTGTCCGCGGACACGAAGCTGAGATCGAGACCTCATTTCTTGCTGACGAGGATAAGCGCGACCTAACAAGCTGGCTGTATAATGGTACGATGGATAAGTCGGGCGACATTGGCTATTGGGTTGGATACCGCATCGTCAAGAGCTATTATCAACACGCTACAGATAAACAAGCCGCTATCCGGGAGATCATTGAAATAAAAGACCCTAAAGCATTCTTGGCTAAAAGTGGTTGGTATCCTGGTATTAATCTATGATTGGCGCACCCGCTTCAGCAACGATTCCAATCGGCCAAGTAAATCTAAGTAGTATCAGAGCAGACCTGAAAGATGGCACTAGTTCGATCGCAGTTGAGTTTGTGAGTGAATTTGCCCCTGTTTATTAATCAGGCAAATAAATCCCCCAACTTTTCAACATGATCCGGTACTTCGAACACCTATGATCACCTATGATCCATCCGGCGTTGATTCATAACTATCTGAGCATAAAAGAAAAAAGGCCGATCTTGGTAGATCAGCCTGATGATTTTTTGCTAAACTTAGCATGTTGTACCGCGTAGGGGAGTCGAACCCCTCATTCCTCCGTGAAAGGGAGGCGTCTTAACCGATTGACCAACGCGGCATTTTGGTTGAACTTTGTCAAAGTACCGTTCCTCGCTTTGCCTTGTTCGCTATCTTCGCTTTCGCCCGATAGCTTCATCGGTTTTTTCGCTAAAGGAGTGCAAAGATATAGGCAACTGGAAATACTGCCAAATTTTTTACAAGCTTAGTTTTACAATTCTTCATAAATGCCGTCCAGACAGCATTTTACCGCTTCCAAACAGGCCCCGCTTCCGGAATACGCTCCCAAATTTTCCCAAAAGGCTTACCTGCTGCCGGACCAAACCCACCAGCTTCCAGAATCGTCTTGCGGGAAAGCTCCCTCTTCTCCTGCAATCCACCCCTTCCCGGCAAGCCTGAATCCAGGACTTGCTCCTCGTCCCAACCTCACCCGGTAACCGCCTCGCCGCTGCCGGCCCATTTCCCCCAATCCTATTATGTCCAACGTCCATTCCGGTCGAACAAGCCCCTGGATACAAGAAATTTAGAAGATCTTTAAAATTGATAGCCAAAAATTTACAACACCGTAACCTCTCAAAAGTGTAACTTAGCTGCCTTAAATTAAAATTCAAATTCTTTAGTTATGAGCACAGTTAAAGTTGCTATCAATGGTTTTGGCAGGATCGGACGTTTGGCCTATCGCCAGATTCACGGTCTGGAAGGAATAGAAGTAGTGGCGATTAATGATCTGACCAGTCCTAAGGTATTGGCTCACCTGCTGAAATATGACAGCGCGCAGGGCCGTTTTGAACAGGATATAAAAGCGACCGAGAATTCTATTGTCGTCAATGGCAAGGAAGTTAAAATATATGCTCAGAAAAGTCCCGCTGAAATTCCCTGGAAACAGCATGACGTAGACGTAGTATTGGAATGTACCGGCTTCTTCACCGATAAGGAAAAAGCTGCTTTACATCTGACCGCCGGCGCCAAAAGAGTCGTCATTTCCGCTCCCGCTACCGGTGACATGAAGACCATCGTTTTCAATGTGAACCATGACATTCTCGACGGCAGCGAAACGATCATCAGCTGCGCTTCCTGTACGACCAACTGTCTGGCGCCCATGGCAAAAGTACTGGATGACAAATTCGGTATCGTCAGTGGCCTGATGACGACGATCCATGCTTATACCAATGACCAGAATACACAGGATGCTCCCCACCCCAAAGGTGATCTGCGCCGCGCCAGGGCCGCAGCCGCGAACATCGTCCCCAACAGCACCGGCGCTGCCAAGGCTATCGGCCTGGTTCTGCCCAAACTGAAAGGTAAACTCGATGGAGGCGCTCAGCGCGTCCCCGTCCTTACCGGTTCCCTTACCGAACTGGTGACTATCCTGGATAAGAAAGTAACCCTCGAAGAAGTAAACGCCGCCATGAAGGCCGCCGCTAACGAAAGCTTCGGATATACCGAAGATGAGATCGTCAGCAGCGATATCGTCGGCATCACCTACGGTTCCCTGTTCGATGCTACCCAGACAAGGGTCAATAGCGCCGGTGACCATCAGCTGGTAAAGACCGTGAGCTGGTATGACAATGAAATGAGCTATGTTAGCCAACTTGTCCGCAGCCTGCACTATTTTGCCAAATTGATTTCCAAATAAGATTTACTCAGGCGGCCCGGTGTATACACCGGGCCGCTTTACTTTTATTATTATTTATGAGCCAATTCAGCCAGCACAACTTTGCGAATGAAAAAGCCCTGATCCGGGTGGATTTCAACGTTCCCTTGAACGATAAATATGAGATCACCGACGACACCCGCATGCGGGCGTCTATGCCTACCATCAAAAAGATCCTTGCCGACGGCGGCAGTGTTATCCTGATGAGCCACCTTGGCCGCCCAAAAGACGGACCTACAGAAAAATATTCATTAAAACACCTGGTCCCGCATTTACAGGAGCTGCTCAACGCTCCCGAAAAACCCGGCCAGCCTTCGGCAGCTACCGTGCCCGTGCTCTTTGCCAATGACTGCATCGGCGAACAAGCCTATATGACGGCCGGCATGCTGCGGTCCGGAGAAGTCCTGTTGCTGGAGAACCTTCGCTTCTACAAAGAAGAGGAGAAAGGTGATAAGGCTTTTGCGCAGAAACTGGCCAAGCTGGGAGATGTGTATGTCAACGATGCCTTTGGAACAGCCCATCGGGCTCATGCTTCCACTGCGGTGATCGCTGAATTCTTCTCCAAAGAGAAAAGGATGTTCGGCCTGCTCATGGAGAGCGAGGTCAGCAGCGCGGAAAAAGTAATGCACCAATCGGAGAGACCCTTTACCGCCATCATCGGCGGCGCCAAGGTATCCGATAAAATACTCATCATAGAGAACCTGCTGGAGCGGGCTACTGATATCATCATCGGTGGCGGGATGGCTTATACGTTTATGAAGGCTCAGGGAGGCAAGATCGGAAACTCCCTTTGTGAAGACGATCGCCTGGATACAGCCAGAGATCTGCTGAAAAAAGCCGAGGCCAAGGGCGTCCGCATTCACCTGCCTTCGGATTCCATTATTGCCGATAAATTCGATGCGAATGCCAACGATTCCTCTGCTCCCAGCAATAACATACCCGATGGATGGATGGGGCTGGATATCGGAGAGAATGCCTGCGAACAGTTTACCAACGTACTGCATCGGTCCAAAACTATTCTATGGAATGGCCCGATGGGCGTCTTCGAAATGAAGAAGTTTCAACATGGTACCAAGGCGATCGCCAAAGCCGTGGCAGAAGCCACCGCAAAGGGCGCTTTTTCCCTGGTAGGTGGCGGAGATTCGGTAGCTGCCGTCAATCAATTCGGCTATGCCGATAAAGTAAGCTATGTCTCTACCGGTGGCGGAGCCCTGCTGGAATATTTTGAAGGCAAGGTATTGCCAGGCATCGCAGCTATCAAAGGATAATTTTCTATCGATCTTATAAATGAAAGGGGCTGTATCCATCGATACAGCCCCTTCTTATTGGTGCAGCAGCCCGGCTGCTTCCTTTTTTCTTATCTGACCTTGATCACGATCTTCCCGAACTGCCGGGCATCGTCCATCCACCGCAATGCGGCTTCTCCTTCTTCGAAAGGGAATATCTTGTCGACTACGGGCCGGATCGCATGCTTCTGCACGAACGAGATCATCGCACGGAAGTCTTCGGGGCTGCCCATCGTAGTCCCGAGCACATCCAGCTGCTTCCAGAATATCCGTCTGGCCACGAGGTTGGAAGGATTGCCCTGCGTAGAGCCATAAAATACGACCCTTCCCCCCGGGGAGGCGAGATCGAAAAGATCGTCCATACCTTCGCCGGCCGCGCCGTCAATGGTGACATCAAAAGAACCTGCCAGCGATCGTAGGATCTCCACCCAATCCGGTTTTTTGTAATTGACTCCGCCCAGGGCGCCCAGGGCCATCGCTTTATCGATCTTTTCATCGCTGCCTGACGTGACATATACCTGTGCGCCGGCCGCTATCGCATATTGCAATGCAAACAAAGCGACGCCGCCGCCAATCCCCGTAATCAGGACTTTCTCTCCGGCGTTCCCGGTCGTGTGACCCGCCCCCGCTGCTTCGGCTCCCATCTTCAACCGGGCCCGGGTGAACACAGCCCGGTAGGCCGTAACTCCCGCCAGGGGGAGGGCCGCCGCCTCTTCAAAAGATAAGTGAGGAGGCTTCTCTGCCAGGCTCGTCACCGGCACTCTTACATACTCTGCAAAAGTGCCGTCATCCGGCAGACCCAGTATGCGGAACGCCTTCTGATCCTGATGCGAGGCATGGTCCCCCCAGTTCAGGGCCGGATTAATGATCACTTCTTTTCCGATCCAGCTCTTTGCGGCCCCGCCTTCCGTTCCTCCAATTTCCATCACCACCCCGGCTCCGTCCGAACCCGGAATGGTAGGATATTTGAGCCCTGCATATTGCCCCTTCTGGATCCAGACATCCCGGTGATTCAGGGCGGCCGCATGGACTCTTATCAGCGCCTCTCCTTCCGCAATCTGCCAATTGGCCCTTTCCTGTAATACCAGCGGTTCGTTCTTTCCGGTTAACACCAATGTTTTCATTATAGAGTAGTTCAGTTTAGCAACCTCGATCTTAATATTTAAACACCTTTCCTCCGGCCATCACTTCCTGCGTCTTCTCATCGAAGGTCACCCTTTCTCCGGTGCGATAAGCCGCATTGGCCATGATCACCGCGATAGCATGATTATAGCCGGCTTCGATAGGCGCATTGGGCTGTTTCCGGCTTCGGACACATTCCATCCAGTTGCGTACATGCGACGTTGTTAGCGGATCGCCTCCCGTGCTGGCATCCGTAGATATTTTCACGGCCATCTCCTTCAGGGATAGCTCGGGCAATAAGTTGGGCGGCATACTCATCGCCTTGGCATAATTCTCTTTTAAACCTCCTGCCGGCGATATTTTGTTGGTATCCAGGTTGAGCGTGCCTCCATTGGAAAAATAGATCTCTTTGGTTTCTCCTTCGGAATTGGTCTGCCGCGAAGTGAACAGCACCTGGAACCCTGTCGAAAGATCATCCAGCGGACCATAATCGAATACCGCCGTAAGCGTATCCGCATTCTTACGTCCGTCCTTCCAGGCATAGATTCCCCCGTTCGCTGAAACACTGCGGGGATGAGGTAGGCCCGAGAACCAGTGCACCGTATCGATCTGGTGGCTCATCCATTGCCCGGGAATACCGGAAGAATAGGGCCAGAACAAGCGAAACTCCAGGTGTTTGCGGGCATCGAACGGCTCATAAGGACGGTTGATGAGAAACCGTTTCCAGTCCGTATCTTCTTCCCTCATCTGGGAGACCAGGGCAGGCCTGCGCCAACGCCCCGGCTGATTGACATTCCAGGTTAGCTCTACCATCACAATAGGTCCGAATTTCCCCTCTTTGATAAAATCTGCTGCTGCCTTATAAGTATCCCCGCTCCGCCGTTGCGAACCGATCTGCACGATCTTTCCGGATTGCTTTACGGCTTGCAGCACGGCCCGGTTGTCCTCCATCGTTTCGGCGAGTGGCTTTTCGGTATAGGTATCCCTACCTGCTTTCACCGCTTCCACCGTATGATACGCATGCTGAAAATCCGCTGTGCTGATCATGACGGCGTCGACTTCCTTGATCGCATACAACTCATCGTTGTTGACGCAGGCTTGTATGGAATGACCAAACTTCGCAGCCAGGAAATCCTTCCCTTCTTCTCTTCTTTTCTTCCAGATATCCGATACGGCAATGATGTCGAAATTCAATTCCTGATTCGATTTCATGAAGGCGGGAATATGATCGTTGCGATGCCGGTCGGAGAATCCCACTACACCGACCCTTACCCGGTCGTTGGCGCCGATGATCCTGCGATAACTGCTGGCGCTGAGGCCTAATGCACCCATATAACTGGCCATGCCGGCCATAGAACTTTTGCGGATAAAATCTCTTCGGGTCGTTGTCATGTTACAATGAATTTTTAGTGATGGATCAAGACAATCGCAGACAGAAGATTTATCCCGCCGTCTACCCGATAAATTTACTAATTTAGAATATTATCAGAGGCAGACTCTGCATTATAATTAGGTAAAGAGGGCTCCTCACTTAAAAAATACCTTTAATATGATTGCTTTCGGACCTTATTCCCATAAAGGATTGCCCCTACTCTTTTTCTGGCTATCCTTTCTTCCGATACAACTTTTTGCTCAATCTGACAGTGATCCCTCGACCCGCAGCCGGCACGCCATTGAGCCCATTACCCTGACACTGAGCTCCGACGCCCATAAAGTCACGATCCTGGCCGGAGGCCGGCCCTTTACGGAGTTTATCTATCCTGACACCCTGGAGAAGCCAACCCTTTATCCCATCTACGCTCCCGATGGACAGTTGATCACCCGGGGATTTCCCCTACAACCCCGGACAGGCGAGCCCGTTGACCATCCTCATCATATAGGTCTCTGGTTTAATTATGAGAACGTCAACGGGCTGGATTTCTGGAATAACTCTTATGCCATCCCCGCTGAAAAAAAGCGTCAGTACGGCTGGATACGGACAGATAAGATCCTCCGGGCCGAGAGTGGTCCGGAAAAAGGGACCCTGCAATACAGCGCCAATTGGACAGACCAGCAGCAAAATGTCCTTTTAAATGAGCTGACGACCTATACTTTTAGCGCCAACGGCGCTGAAAGGGTGATTGATCGTATGACCACCCTCACTGCCCGACAGGATATTGCCATGCCGGATGCCAAAGACGGCTTACTGGGATTAAGGGTTACCCGTGAATTGCAGATCCCTTCCAATACACCGGGGCAATTCGTGGACGATAAAGGGAATATTACCAAAGTAGCGGCCGGCAATGCGCCGGATATCAACGGCGATTACCTGACGGAGAAAGGTAGAAAGGGTGATAGCGCCTGGGGGACCCGGGCTGACTGGTGCCTGTTATATGGTAAAAAGCAGCAGGATACTCTCAGTGTCGCAATCATCGACCATCCGGCCAATCCGGGCTATCCCACCTACTGGCATGCCCGGGGATATGGGCTATTCGCTGCTAACCCATTGGGACAGAAGATCTTCAGTAATGGGAAAGAAACGTTGAATTTCCATCTGAAGAAGGGCGATACCGTTATTTTCCGGTATCGTATAGTCATCGCCGCAGGAGATAAACGACTGTCTACCGGCAGGATCCGGCAACTCGCCGATGCTTTTGGCAAACTTAAATGAGATAAAACCCCGCCCTGCCTAATTTAAGCTTCTTGCAAAAGCAAAAATCTTACTTTTGAGAGCGTTAACCTAAAATCAAAAAAAATGAGCACGAAGAATCTGACATTAATAGTTGTAGTGATTTTTGTTTTATTGTTGGGAGGTTGTGGCTGTAATAGTTACAATGGATTGGTACAGGTAGATCAGGGGGTCAAAAATGCCTGGAGTAATGTAGAGACCAATTACCAGCGTCGTACGGATCTGTACAATAGCGTGGTGAAGACCATCGAGGGATCTGCCAATTTTGAGAAATCCACTTTGAAAGAGGTGATCACTGCCCGGTCTAAAGCTACCAGTGTGACCGTAGATATCAATGACTCTGCCTCTCTGGCCAGGTACCAGCAGGCTCAGGGCCAGCTGCAGGGATCGTTCAGCCGGCTGATGGCGGTTGCGGAAGCTTACCCGGATCTGAAGACCACCAAATCCTTCCAGGATTTCCAGACCAATATCGAGGGTACTGAAAATCGCATCAATGTGGCGCGCCGGGACTTCAACGCTACGGTGAATTCGTATAACCTTAAGGTAAAGACTTTCCCGAACAACATCTTTGCCGGCATATTCGGCTACCATGAAAAACCCTATTACAAATCCGATCCCGGTAGCGAGAATGCCCCTGATATCCAGTTCAACATCAAGTAAATAATAGTCTCCGGCTGTCATCGGTCATTTCCCGGTGGCAGCCGGATATTTCCTCATCATAAATTTCCTGCATTGCACATCCCATTTTTTCGCCGGAAAGAACTTTTTACAGAGACTGAAAAACAGCAGGTCGTAGGATCTATACAAGCGGCTGAGAAGCGGACGAGTGGCGAAATACGTGTGTTTGTGGAAAGCCATTGCCGTTTCGTGAATCCCCTCGACAGGGCGACAGAGATTTTCGCCGGGCTGAAAATGGAAAAGACGGACGCCCGAAATGCCGTCCTGGTCTATGTAGCCTTGAAAGACAGGCAACTGGCCCTCTACGGAGACAAAGGAATTCATGAAAAAGTGGGGACGGCCTTTTGGAATGAAAAGGTAAAGCTGATCCTGTCGCATTTTAATAAAGCCAACTATGCTGAAGGCATAGCCCTGGTAGTGACTGAGATCGGCGAAGCCTTGTACACGCATTTTCCTTATGACAAGGGTACCGATAAAAATGAATTACCCGACGATATCGTGTTTGGCAAATAAATCAAGCGAATGAGTGTAATGAAGAAGATCCTATCAGTAGTCCTCCTTTCTGTTTCTCTCTTGCTGATGCTGGGAAAGTCGGGCTATGGACAGACGGTCCCGCCGAAACCCGACCCTCCGCGGCTGGTGAATGATCTCGCCCATGTAATGACGCCTGACCAGGTGATGTCGTTGGAACGAAAACTGGTGGCGTATGATGACAGCACCTCTGTCCAGATAGCGGTGGTTACTGTGTCTACCATCGGGGATGCTTCGATTGAAGACTATGCCCTGGGAATACTTAGATCGTGGGGAGTGGGAAATAAAAAGACGAATAACGGACTGATCATCCTGGCCGCTATCCAGGAACGTAAAGTATATATCGCTACGGGGTACGGTATGGAAGGTTCGGTGCCGGATATCACGGCTAAATCGATTGTAGACAATGAGATCCTGCCCAATTTCAAAGGCAATAGCGGGGATAATTATTACCGGGGATTCGATCAGGCGGCCGACGCGATCATCAAGGCGGCAGCCGGCGAATACAAAGCGCCACAGGGCTATGTAAAACACACGCGCAGAGGCGGCTCGGGCGGCGGTAATCTTGTCGGGCTGATCGTTATCATCCTGATTGTCGTCTTCCTTTTCATCGGCCGTGGCGGGGGGGGAAGAGGCGGTGGCGGAGGGCTCTTTGGCGGCGGCGGTATGTTACCTTTTCTGTTAGGCACCATGCTGGGAAGCGGTAGCAGGGGCGGCGGCGGCTGGGGTGGAGGAGATAGTGGCGGCGGTGGCGGCGGCTTTGGTGGATTCGGAGGCGGCAGCGGTGGCGGCGGTGGCGCCGGCGGCAGCTGGTAATATATTATAATTATACATGAAGAGAGGGTGTCTCAAAAGTTGAGACACCCTCTTTTTGTATATGGGGGGCTATAGAGCGTATAGTATAGGTTATAAGGAGCAGGAGGATACCGTAAGTGGA
>Ga0179596_10000198_pt1 | contig 35421 bp, 36 predicted proteins | sample CZODoug1_1_08_16_FD_155494 | JGI IMG/M metagenome (GOLD analysis project Ga0179596, IMG submission 155494) | Vadose zone soil fungal communities from Angelo Coast Range Reserve, California, USA - CZODoug1_1_08_16fungal (Illumina Assembly) | ecosystem: Environmental > Terrestrial > Soil > Vadose...
CCTGTTGGAAGCTGACCTGGCAGCAGCGGCACAAAGGTAGGCTCCGCATAGATCCGGCCGGGAGGTAAGGAAGGAGGAGGGGTAGCCGTGGGAGGCTTTGGTTTGGGAGATCCAGGGCCGCGCTTAACAGGTGTCTTTTTCTTCGGGGGGGCTTTTTTTGACTTTTTCGCAGGTGTTTTTTTGGGAGCGGCGCTGGCTTTTTTGGCTGGCATATGAATAGGTTTCCTCTAAGCTACCTTTTTTAATCAGGCCGGGGAATCGGGCCCACATCAATAACATTTAATTAATCAAAAAAAGGTGTTTTCACGGGGGTATAAATATTTCATGCCATACAGGTAACAAATTTCCCCATCGGTTGATCTATCTATAGACAGGGGCGTCGTATATAAAAGACGATCCCGTAACCTGATTAAATCAATCAAAATTACATTCCAATGTTTTTAAAACACATTTTGCCGACCCTTCTGATACTAGGTCTTTCAATGTCCGTCTTTTCACAGGATAATACGGAGAAACATACTGACGATCCCGTACCACGTATCGGTCTCAAAGGCGGACTGAGCATCGCCACCCTTATCAAAACCAATGACAACAACTTTTCATCCATGCCCCTGTATGGGTTTAATGGGGGCGCCGTGATACAATTACCTCTGGGCAGGATCATCGCCCTTCAGCCCGAAGTTTTATTCTCACAAAAAGGATACAGGGCCAGCGGGTCCGATTTGACGGGAGATTATAATTACCGCCGGTACCTCAATTTTTTAGATATCCCTCTGCTGCTTAGGGTCAATGCTTCCAAAAGCCTGGGAATTTTGGTCGGTCCGCAGTATTCCTATTTGCTGGCAACGCATACCAAATTCAATTCCGGCGGTACCTCCTATGAACAGACGGTGAACAATGAGAATGATAATATCACTAAGAATATTTTTGGAGGAGTGATCGGCCTGGATATTAACCTGGATAATAATGTATTTCTCTACGGCCGCTATACCATCGATTTTAAAAACAACAATGGCGATGGGACTTCTTCCACGCCAGCCTACAAAAACCAGGTCATCCAGGTTGGCATTGGTATTCTCTTGTAAGACCCGGCTGTTACCCCGGATCACCGATCCGGGGTAACAGCCCTTCTCAGAAATTAGGATCGAAATTGAAATAGATCGGGTTCGACAGTCCCACCATATTCCCGCTAAGCGCCATTGATTCGGGAACTTGCGGATAGGCGGTAGGCGGTCCCTCGACCACTACGCGGTAGTAAGTCCGGCCAGGTGTTACCGGTGTATCGGTGAACTCGACCATGGGCGTTTTGCCAGTCACCTTGAAGGTGCCGAATTCATTGCCATCCTTGACCACGCTGACGGTATAGGTCGCTTCCGGAACAGTATTTCCCGTTAGCTGAACGCGGAACCGGACAGGCTTACCCGTAGCCTTGGCATTATCGCCCATCATCATGTCCATCTTGCCATCCTGATCGAGGTCGGCATAGAATTCGACGCGGGGCGCATAAGGGTTTGCGCTGACACAAACCCGCCCGTTCGTGAGTGCGTCTACGACCGCCTGCGAAGTCCGTGCAGTGGCAAATACCCAGGTCGTCGGCGTTCCGACATAGTTGGCCTTCGCCTGGTAACTGTTCTTCGTTGCCTTGTCGGGCGTATCCGGAGTACCATGATGCGCGTCGCTTCCCCCTCTGCCGGTCAGCTTACGGCCCGATGAAAGCATGTCATCCCAGATCATGATCGCATTGGCATTCTTGGGCCAGATCGCAGAATTCCAGACTTCGATCGATTGGACCATGTCATAGGAGTATCCGAAATGGTCTTTTCCGCTCGGATGGTTGGCCGACAGATGAATTCCCAGCTCCTTCTTCACCGCCCCGACCACTATGTCACGCTGATCGCGAACATCGTATAGCCGCTGGTGATCATAGGGCCTGGCCGAGAACACATTACCATGGCCGCGGGTCGTTGTCCATTCCGCGCCATACAGGAGCAGGACGGAGTCTGACCTGAACTCCGGATCTGCCCAGGTATGATTCGCAACGTCGCCATCTACATGGTTGTCGTGGTCGGTGATACAGACATAGTCTATTCCGGCAGATTTGGAGAAGGCGATGATCTTTGCGATAGGATTGTTCGAAGATTCCTTGCTGTGCCGGGAATGCACGTGCAATTCCCCCTTCAGCCACACACCGGCTGTAAGACTGGCAATGGGCGGCAGCGGGCCGATTTCCGTGGGTGCCCATGGATTGCTGTGACCCGACTGCCCCCGGGCAGCGCTGCTGATACAGCCCGCCAGGATCACCAGCAATACGATGCAATATCCTTTCTGAATCTTCTGTAAGAGCTCAGGTATCATCATTTGTTCTGATTTCTGACTAAGACAGTTTTCTGGCAAAAGAGGGTTACGCGGTAATATTACCAAATTGTTACCGCTAACGTAAAAGGTTAGTACAATTGAAGCGTATCTTAGCAAAAGATGTATATTAAATAACATATAATAAGCCGAAAAATGAATTTTGATTTTGCTCAACAAATAAACCCTGAGCTCAAATTGCTCAATTTCAAAAACGCATTGGATATTGCTGAAAATAAACTCATCGCCCTACCTGAATCAGCATTCCATGCTGTTTTGGGCCAATCGCTGGTGTCTCAGGCCGACGACCTGGCCACCTGGATAGACGTGTTTTATACGAAGGCTGCTGCAAAAATTTCTGTAAAAGCCCTTTATTTTGAAATGAATGAATTTGATATCAATACGGACGAATGGTTTATAGATGGGTTTGCATATGAACAGGACGGCGGTCCTGATCCCCTGGATATGGAGTGGATTACTGATTGGCAGGCGGATACAACAATGGAGACAGGGACGATCTTTATTATTGAAGGATATGAGAAATTACAAAACGCTTTTGAGACGATAGAACTAACAACGAAAGACCTGGATAATGCAAGGGACTGGTGTGAGCAAATAATTATTGCCCGGTTTATGGAGCTGATGAGGGCCGTTCATCTGAAAGCCGAAGAGAGAGGTCTGGCATGGGCGAAGCTCCCGATTTATTTCACTGAGCATTCCTATGATTTTATAGTCAGGTCAGTGATTTCCTAAGTGCTTAAATAGCGCGTAGCGATAGCTTCTTCCAGGACTCCCGCTTCCCTCCGGCCGACATTGTGATGGTAATCCGGCAGGGTCACGACGCTGAAAGCCCGCGTAGGTGTTTTTTCCAGCGAGGCCTGCGCGAGTCCCGCAATGCCGTCCACTCCTTTTATCAGGGAAAAGTTAGGGTCTGTATAAGTGGCGTCGGCTGCCCAGCATCTCGCAAAAGCCGCTTTAAAATCTTCTAATCCTTGTTCATTCCAGGATGCTACATATTGCCGGATCATTTCTTCTACTGATGGTATCATCTTTATTAAATTTGGTGTTCTGCAAAAGAAGAACACCTCAGCCGGAATAATCTTAAAGTAGTTTTATAAATAAGAATATTGCACGGTTACGCCAACGAGTCAAATAGCGTTCAGAAACGAACATTTTATAGTGATACGGGGCAGTTTTAAATACAATAAACCCCCTGACTTTCCCTTTATACTAATGAGGATCAGGGCATTTAGGTAAAGTAGTCCAGTAAGAACCAATAGAATCTTTTAAACAATCAGGAACAGGCGAATTGTATTGTAGTAAATTGTAATCCGGATTACTCTTTGAAAAAGAAACAAAATACTTGTCCCCGATTTTATATCTATTGGTACCGGCAAAGACTCCGGTATAGGCTTCTCCCGCATAAATAAATTCGTAGGTAAGATCATTTCCTTCGGAAGTTGCTACTGCCTCCTTAATAATGGCTACTCCATATACTCCTATGACTTTTAAATATAAGAACAAGAATAAAACATATAAAACTAATAAAGAGATAACCCCCCACAATATGTAAAATGATCTTGGTTGGTTTTTAAATCTTTCTTTTAGAAACCTCATTTTTGGATAGTTCATGCGAAAAATTAACTCAGTGATATATCCACTTGCAGCTTTGTTCCTAATTGTTTGTTTAAATACCGCTCAAATTCAAAAGACAGATTATTTTTGGCGAGGGAGCGAAGCCTTAGCTTATGTTTTTTCTTTCCTTCTTCCAGTTTCAGTACAGGTCCTTTTTTTAGGGCAATATAAGTACAATAAACCCCTAAAAAAGCAGGGATGATAGGTAAAACAATTGATTCTATGTAGATCGTATGTTCCTGTGGATTAGTAAAGAGCTCGACTATCCAACGGCATTGATAAAAGGAAAAACATATCAGTAAAATACCGAAGAGCAAAGTGAGTGGCGCGTTCCTGATTTCCGTTGATCGCTCTATGGTAGCCATTTCTATTTCAGCATACCCAATGGTCCTGAAATTGAACTGATTTCTTAAAAGGTGGACGCCACTGTCTGACAGGGCAAAATCTTCCAATTGGTATAGATATAGGCTCATATAGGAGCTTCCAATATAATACAAAATAATTAAATTCCATTATTATGGCTTTACCCGGCTCCGGACTAATAGTGCAGGTTCTCGGGCATTTTAGTCAGCAGCAGGGACATCGTGTCTTTATAACCGGCCATTTTCCATTGCATATGACCCGCAGTTGGCTTAGTCACGATAGCATATAACGTGTCGGCAGCTGATGTCCTGGAATGAAGCACGAACTGTATGGTTTGTTTCGGTCCTTCGTATTTATAAGTACCTGCCGTGACCCTGGCTGACTCTACCACATATGGATTAGGATTGAACGTTGCCCGCCCATATTCTTCCAGGTAGATATTTTTCCATGCCAGGCTATCTGTTACCCAGTCGCTGGCTTTGGCCGTATCACCATTCCTGACCAATTGATCGACCCTCCACTTGCCGGTGAGTTCGGCCGGAGCTTTGGTGGTAGTCACATAGTAAATAAAAGCAAATGCGTAGGCGGCAAGAACGATGCGGAGCAAATTTTTTCCTCCGGCCAAACGAATGGCAGGCAATGACGGCCGGGATTGTATAAAAAAGGTCTTAACGGCGCGTCCCTGGAGCAGAAGTAAATAAGAAAGACCGAGGGTAAACAGGATAGCATTCATGAGCGCACCGCCGGGAAGGGAATAAAAGATGTCGATCAGCACAATGTTGACCATTACCGGCAGTAAAAGGATCACCCCTAAAAGAGTAGTCCGTCTGAACAAGAGCAAGGCAGATCCTGCGATCTGTACGCCGGCAATGATACAGGACATCGCATATGAATAACTGAAATAGTTCCAGGTAAGGTCTAATCCCGATAGACTATTCCATGGGGAGTCCCCTTTGAAATAGCTGGGAGCGAATTGCGTACCGAGGATTTTGGCAAAGCCATAGTTGAATATTTCCACGGCCAGCCAGTAGCGGATAACTCCTGTGAACCAGGCATGACGAAACCCTGAATCCGCCTTGCCATTGCTTTCCCGCCGATGCCAAAGAATAGGATAGACAACGGCAAATAACAAGGCGGCCACGGTTAACAGTAGATTAAAAAAACGGAACGGGAATTGATAATGGGAAAGGGCAGGTATAAAAAGAATCGGATATAAAACCAACGAACCGTAGAAATCGATGATTGCAATGGAGACGAATAGACAATCAAGGAATTTGATGTACCATTTCATAGCAGAAGTTTAGAAATGAGAAAGCCTTAAAAAGCATTCCGGTTCTACAAAAATGACGAATTGTCGGGTTCTCTGCTTTTGATGGCTGGTCAGGAATGTATTTCGTCAGCCGTAATCATCTTTTGGCAGTAGTTATAAAAGTTTGAAATTTCAACTCATGGTTATCCACGACCGTGAAAGTCGCACCGTCATCCCTGCTTATGGCAGCCGCCCCGCCCGGGAAATTACCGGGGTCGCTCACGGCAATACCGTAACAGCCCGAAGTTGCCGCCGATTTAAGCACAACAACGTAGCGACCACCTTTCTTTACGGTCAGATCAGGCGCGATGGCAATGCTTTTTGCTGACCAGCCGACCGCGCTCCCGGTGAGGGTCTTTGTAAACAGCGCATTGCCTGTTGGCGCAGCAACACCGTCCGCCCGATAAATAGCAATCGTCAGCCCCTGGTCAGGGTCGTTGTTTTTAAAAAGGGTAACGCTCAGTTTTGAGAGGACGCCGGTACGGCTTACGGTAAAGGACTGCACTCGCTGTAACGGACCCGCAATATCGCATTGGAGGCTGAATCCATCGGATCCGGATGAATTATCCAAATCGGCGGGAGCGCTAATTTTTCCCTTCCGGGGTAAACGGTAGTCTTCCAGACAGTTTAACGGGTTGATAGACCCATCGGCAGCGAAGGTCAACGGAGCCCAGTAGTAATTGGCAAGCGCCTCATTCTTTGCTGCATTATTCCACAGATCGCTTCCGTACAGATAGACCGTCTCCGCGTTTATTTTCACAGTGGATACGAAGGATGGCTGCCCGCCGCAGGAATTATCACTGATTTTTTTTCCTTCTGACCAGGGGCTTCCGTTTGCCCCTTGGTTACTGCCCTTACGTACTGGCCGGTACCGGTTAAATAATCGGCGCTCAGTTTCTCAATGACTATAGTACCGTGGGTTCTCCAGTCCGTATAAGCGAGGTAGGCGACGCCATCATCATCAATATAAGTATCGTGGTCGCCGTTATTTAAGCCTGCCGCAGGCATATCACTGTTCACTGCCAATTTTGGTTCCGCTACTTCGGTGAAGGGCCCCACAGGTTTTTTGCTGGTAAAAACACGGTAGCCAACCACATTATCATAAACATTTATCCATAGTATATAAAGCCTGGTTTTCTCATTGTAGATGACGTGCGGACGAAAACAGCCATAGGTTTTCCCGTCACACCGTGATTGCCAGACTGGCGTCAGGGGATTAAATAAAAGGCCCCTGTCTGTCCAGTTGGACAGGTCTGTTGATGAATAAACTTTAAAACCGCAAAATGGTGCGCCCTTGTTACCCCACTGAAAGCCGCAGTCGTAACTGGTGCCATATAGATAATAAACGTCCTTGAAGCAGGCTATCTCACCGTCGTGCGCATCGATCGCATCACCTGTAGTGCTGAAACGGACCACCTGCCTTCCTGATTTATCAAAATTTTTGAGTGGAGTGTTTTCATCGTTAATAAAACTACCGATGATTTTTGATGCGAAACCTCAAATGCCAAAAAATACAGCCAATTGATCAAATTATCTATTTAGCAACGACACTGGCAAAAGTGAACAGGATTTGGAAAAGTAAAAATTACCCGTTAACTTTGTATTTCAAAGTACTTCTAAATACAATGCAGATTACTCCCAAACCTCCTGGCCGGAAGAAAAGCTTCTTCAGAAGCTATCTTTCCCTGATCTTATTATTTATTCCCGCAGTACTCTTTGGAATATTGCTGTTTCTGTATGGGCATCACCTCAAAGTAAAAGTCAGCTCTCATTTTCCCTACCTGAACTGGCAGTTTTACGCCATCGCCGTATTCGGAACAATAGCCACCATTGGCGGGGTCCTGGATTGGAAATATCACAGAAACCCCCTGAATATGAAGATCCCCAAAAAAGAGCGTGACGCCGAGGCCCTGGCGCTGGGAGCCGGCGGGATCCCCATGTTCCTGCTGATGTGGTTTGCCATGTTAAGCCCGAACCCTGCTAATTTTTTAATCCCCATCCTGGTCGTGTTGATCTATACCGTTGTCGGGATCAGCTATGACGAATTCGTTTTTCATATCAAACGATGCGGCAAACTGGAGAACAGGTATCACCGCATGCTGGTCTTCGGGAATGGGCTTGCCTGGATGTGCTGGTTTCATTTTATCTATTGTGCATGACCTATAAAAAATTGATCGCTGCCGGCAAAACTCACCTGGAAAAATATCCCGGTCAGGATCCTGCGCCCGATCCCGCGACCCTGTTTTCTGCAGGGGCACGCTGGATGAGCGACCGGCTTAACCAATTGGATGGTAACCATACACCGGCCTTCAATCCGCATATAAACTATACGCTGTACGGATCGCTTAAATATGGCATTTGCCTTCTCGGGTGTGGCCTTTCCGGATGGTGGTTGTCAAAATATAGTATGCTGCTCACCCCTTTGTCGATCCTTGTATTCTTTCTGCTGGAAGTTAACTTCCTGTTCTTATTCCCCTTATTGATAGACAATTCCGCGACGCCTGTCAGGGGAAGCATACGGGCAGTCTTTAAAATAGGAATACTGAAATGCGTCTTTACGGTCATTCCAATCGCCCTATTCATGGTTGTCGGTCTGTTTCGGAAAAGAGAGACTGTTCGTAACTGGTATATAGGTTGCCTGGCTATTTTAATATGGTATAATGATGAAGTTAGAAATAGGATATAATCATCCGTTTGAAATACGCAATTATCAATATCCATTTGATAAGCTGGCCGGAACGAAAATTCTATACCTGTCGGACTTTCATTTTAACCGGTTTGGCAGCAGGCTTGTTGAAAATGTCTGTGCGGAGATCGAAAAAATAGACCCTGCTATCGTCCTTTTGGGCGGAGATTATGCCGACTCAGGAAAGGGACTCAGCTATTTTAAGAACATGATGAAATTTATCGCCCGTTATAAGACTGTTTGTGCCATTCCCGGCAATCACGACGTCTTCCGTAAAAAGCGACTCCGGGAGATTGTCGGGGGGGGTAACGGGATATGGCTGCAGGAAAGTTCAGCGACGGTCCAACTGAGGGATTCAACTATCCGGATCGATAGCATCCGCGCGCCCCTCCAGCCAGACACAGCGGATTTTTCCATCTTACTGCTGCACCGCCCCATCGACGTCACCAGGATTGCCCACCGATACAATGTAATCTTTGCCGGCCATTTACACGGCGGCCAGGCTGTTCTTTGGAGTACCGGGAAAGGATTATTTCCCGGCAGGCTGCTATATAAATGGAACAGGCTTTCCGCTGATTTCGGGAATTGCCGGTACCTTATCAGTAAAGGGCTTGGCGACACCTTGCCCATTCGGTATAATTGCCCGAAAGATGCTATCCTGGTAGAGATCAACGCCCCGGCGCTCATTCGCGAATAAAAAATAAATTATGAGGCTATTAGTTTCCATCATTATTGCCGCCATCTTCGGTCTCGCCATTCGTCTGCTTTTTGGTCTTTTCGACAGGCCGCTGGGAGTAATGACTATTGCCTTTTTCTTTGTGGCTCCTATGTGCATAGGCTATCTTACGATCCTTTTGATTCCTTACCAGGCGAATCAGACGGCGACCGGTGCCTTCTTTAAACCCTGGTTGACCTGTCTGTTAATTCTGGTGATCACCGTGACGTTTAACATAGAAGGCGACATATGCTGGATGATGGCCTATCCTGTACTCGCCTTCTTCGCAGGTGTCGGGGGACTCGTCGCTTTCAACCGGAAAAAGAAACGGGCGATGGTGGATGAGAAGTGGGATTTCGAAAAGGACGAATGGGATAAACCGGGCGGACTGCAGGTTTCCTTTTTATTTTTGATTCCCATCCTCGCCGGTTTACTGGAAGGTGACAGGACCTCTTCTTTTAAAGAGATCAGCGTTGAAAAGCAGGTAGAAATAAAGGCTTCTCCGACTGTCGTATGGAATACCTTAATAAAAAATAACCAGCCCGTGGTGACTCATCCCTTCTCCTTCTCCAGCGTCCTGGGTTTCCCGCATCATGTAAGCACCGTCCTGGATACGCCCATTGTCGGTGGCTCCAGGATTGCCACCTATGAAAAAGGGCTGGTGTTTACGGAGATCATCCGTAAAATCCAGCCCGGGCAATCGATGACCGTAGAGATTCAGACAGATCCGTCCACTATTTCAAAAGCTATCATGGATGAACATATCGTCATCGGCGGCAAGCACATAAAAATGAAGGAAGACGAATACACCCTGAAACCATTGCCCAACGGAACCACCCTCCTTACCCTGTCCAGTCGTTTTGATATAAATACCCCCTTTAACTGGTACGCCGGTATTTGGGCAAGGCTGCTGCTCTCAGACATTTTAACCGAAGAATTAAGCACCCTGCAACAGGCAGGCGAAACGCGTTGATGGGCCGGATTGGCAATCACATTTGTTTATAGGCGGCAATCACCCTTGTTTAAAGGCGGCGGCAAATTCTTTTGCAAAGTCCGTCAGCTTTACCTTGCCCAAAACCCGTGGCCTGTTCAGGTAATAATCCTGGAACAATTCCCCGCTACGCATACTTGCATTCATCTCAACGAAACCGGCAGCAATGTTTTTCGGCATCCCAAACGCTTCTAAACCGCTTAGTAGTTGTTCATCCGGAATAATTATCCATTTCAAATCAGGCTTCCCGATAGCTGTCCCTAATATATTGGCAACTTCGTTGCCCGTCAATTCATCACTAGACACATACCGTACTTTCCTGCCAGCAAGCGGTGTTTCGAGCTCTTCCGCAACCGCGGCAGCAATATCTATAGGGGAAACCCATACTACCTTATCCCCTCCGTAGTTAGTCGCTATAACACCCGTGTTTTTTATACCAGCTGCAAAGCCGTATAAATTGTAGTAAAAAGCAGTGGGACGCATGTGCGTGATAGCGACATCTGACAGCTTGTTCAGGATAGCCTCCACTGCATGATGACCGAGGATGAGACCTGAGTTCTTGTCTAAATGAGCGCCAATGCTGCTGAGATGAACCACCCGCTTTACGCCCGACCGTTCGATGGCTTGTGCAAAGTTATTAGCAAGCCTGCGCCAATATGCCATTAGGTCAAAGCTGGGGTTGAAGAAGTCGGATGGCGGTACCATGGTGTACACGGCATCTGCGCCGGTAAAGGTGGCCGCCAAAAAAGCAGCGTCTTCCAGTGTGCCGATGGCAGCGGTGGCTCCCAATGCTTCAATGTCTTTTTGTTTTTCGGGCTTGCTGCTGATCACTGTTACAACATGCCCTTTTTGTACTAATGTTGATGTCAGTGGCTTGCCGATATGTCCTAGCGAACCTGTAATGGTAATTTTCATTTTCCTGTTTTTTTGATGTTGCAAACTTATGCAGCAACAAAGAAACGGATGTAGCCGAATTTACTATTGTTGTAGTCGAATCTATGTATGCCTCCGGTATACGACCTGTCGTATTTACCCCTTAAAATAGTCTTTTTCAGCCCCTGAAATTATCCTGCTTTCCATTTAGTTTTGCTAAACAAGCAATTACAGCAATGGAAAAATATAATATTGACCGTGATATCAGCCTTTTTTATAAACAGGCTACTTCTTTCCCCATGGGTGTCGGTGGCGCTTTCGCAGCATTGCAAGCGCTGTTACCGCAACCGGACGGCAGACTGCTTTACGGCATTTCCAACCCAAATAAAGATGGCGCCATCATTTATCGTGCTGCAACCGAAGAGGCCTATCCGGGGGAAGGGAGGGAAAAAGCCTGCGAAACGTTCCTGGTCAGGAAAGGCAGTTTTATCAGCCTCTACCTCGCTAACTGGAAAAAAGATGAGTCAGGTATCGGTCAGTCCTTCAGAAAGCTTTTATCCTATCCGGGTATAGATCCAATGGGCTATTGCCTGGAAATTTACGAGAATAATAATGATGTTCGCTGCCTGGTGCCTCTGACACGGTAGTTTTGAAATCAGTTTCTAATTGATCCAGGGTGATAAACAGCAGTTGTTTGATATGTGCTATTTCAAATCCTTCTCACATTGGGTACCTCCAGCACCAGATCCTCGCCATAGACTCCTGCCGGTGTCTGACTGCCCGCTGCATAATTTCCATCGAGTACTTTTTTCACAATGATCAGGCTGCTATGGGCTGTAAGATCATATCCGTTAGGGGTGACAAGACCCGCCTGTAACGCTTTCCCGCCCGGCTCCCGGACTTCTCCCCACACCACGATCTTTGACTGCCGCAGCGTGTCGGCAGTCGGGCCCGTGATATTCTTATGGATCCATTTTTCGATAAGACGGCGGACAACGGAAGCCCGCAACAGCCAGTTAAAGAGGAATTGCACTTTGAGAAGCCGGTAGACAAACGGTTTCATGGCTGTATAGGTTTCTATGGCAGGGATGCCCGTAGTACGCCAGGCCGTTGAAATATCTCCCCAGGGAATCGTCATCACAAACTTGCGTTGCCCGTCGAAATCCAGCCACATTCCTTTATGCCCCAGCGGTTTGCTTACCAACCGGCCGTTTTCTCTTACGGCGCCTTTTTCCCCCAGGCTGGCGATGGTAGTGATAGCCGTCCCGCGGGACATTCCCCCGCCCATGGGCGCGAATGCCAGCTTCAGTTCACTCGCAGCGGGCAGGCGATGTTTCAGGAACAAGGCCAGACAATCCGTCGGCACGACATCGAAACCGGTTCCCGACATAATCATTACGCCTGCTTTCACTGCTGCATCCTGGTACTGCTGTATCATTTCAAGGACAGGCACCTCCCCGGTAATGTCCAGGTAGTGTTTTTGGGCTGCCAGACAGGCTTCGATCAGCTGTTTGGCGGTCTTTCCGAAGGGGCCTGCGCAATTCAATACCAACGGCACTTCTTCCAACGCCCTTGCCAGCTCCTCTTTCTGACCCAGGTCAAAGACCCGGTAAGGCAATCCGAACTGCGCGGCAAGGGCCCGGATTTGCACTTCGTTTCTGCCAGCTATCACAGGTATAAGGTTATATTGAGACGCCATCTCTGTGATCAGCCGGCCAGTATAGCCGTTGGCGCCATAAAGAAGGAATGAAGTATTTTCCATCATAATCAGGTGTTTTTATTTCTCCAGCGAAACAAAAAGCTCGGCCTGAATCTTCCACGCATTTTTCTCCTTACGCCACATCGCAGAATAGTTGCCGCCGCCGCTATAGGAATGCATCGCTTTCCACTGGCCGCTCTCCCAGGCCAGGGAGTCATTTTTACTGATGGTAATCTGCAGAGGAGTACGGATATACACGACACCAGGCATGCTGATAAATGTCTTTTTCCAGAAGGCTGCTACACTGTCCCGCCCGTCCACATGCATGCCCCTGCCGGTGACGATGGAATAAGTTGCGCACATGTCCTGCACGATACCTGCCGGATCATGGGCGGCAATGGCTTTGTTGCTGGCCTCCCTGGCGGCCCGGATCTGCGCCTCGGCCTGCCGGGCATCGGTTTGGGCGAAGCAGGCAGTAGCATAAAAGAAGAGCACAATGATAAACGTGTACTTACACACCCATTTAAGAATTCCCCAAATGATTATTAAGGACAGCCCAATAAGTATGAAGGGTGTGACACGATTGGATTTGCCTTCTACGACAAAATCAGTAGGATCGTCCGGGTTATATATGACACTCACCTTGTCACCTTTAATAGGAACTTTCGCGGTTGTCCAAAAACCAGGTGTTTGAGTTATCCATACATTTTGGACGGTAAGAAACCTGATAACCGGATAGGAGATCCTGTAATTTTTTCTGTATTCTACATCAAAAACTATCCCTTCCGTTTTTATACCGTTCCTGGATATTTTCTTCAGCTTGAAAAGGAAAATTAACGATATCATCAGAAATGCTAATCCAAAAATGAGCAGAATAATCATGATTTAGGGTGCTTTTAGAAGGCCGTCATTATATATGCCCGGTCTACATACGATCTGGCGACGTATAGGACAAATATAATGTAAGTGTCTCAATTCATCCGACCTAAGAGTTTGATCACTCTGCTCTCAAACTCTTCACCGGGCTCGCTATCGCCGCGCGGATGGCCTGAAAACTTACGGTAACCAGGGTTATCGTCATGGCCAGCAAGGCCGCCAGGATAAATATCCCAACCCCGATCCCGATCCGGTAACTGTATTTCTGCAGCCAGTTATAAAGAAAATAATAGGCCAGGGGAGAGGCTACCACCCAACCTACCCCCACCAGCACGATGAACTCACCACTCAGCAAAAGCCATAACCGGGAGACAGAAGCCCCCAGGACCTTGCGGATCCCGATCTCACGGGTACGCTGCTCGGCCATGCTGGCCGCCAGCCCGAATAACCCCAGGCAGGAAATAAAGATGGCCAGACCCGCGAAGATCCCAGCCAACCGTCCGACCAGGGTCTCAAAATTGAATTTGGCGGCATAGCTTTCATCGGCGAACTGGTAACGGTAAGGGTAGGCGGGGTTGTATTTATTGAACACCACACCCAACCTGCTCAGCGCATCCTGCACCCCAACGCCGGGCGACAGCCGGTAGACGAGATAATTAAAGAGCGATCCCCGGGGGCCATACCGGAATATGGTGGGATCCGCAGCCGAAAAAGGACTGCCCATCAACGCATCCTTTACCACTCCGATGATTTTACATTGTTTACTCTGCCAGGTGATTGCCTGGTTCAGGGGTTGCTGCAGACGCATGCGCCTTACCGCCGCCTCATTCAATATGATATTCATCGTATCCGATGCCAGGGAGAAATCCCGGCCGCTCCGGAACTCCATACCCATGGTCCGGAAATAGTCATCCGCGACGATGAGCGTACCTATATTCACCGTCTCGCCGGGCTTTTTCCCGGGCCAATCATCCACACCGCTGTGCCAGTAAATTTCGGTGATGGGACTGGAAGAGATGGACACACTCTCCGTGAGACCGCTATTCATCAGCTCATTCCTTAGCGCCGGATAATGACTGCTGAGGTCACTGTTCATATCCGTACACATCAGCCTGTTGAGATGGTAGCCGGTGGGTCGGTTCCTGGCATATTCTATTTGCCGGTAAATGGTGAGGGTGCTGATGATCAGCGCGATGCTGCAGCTCAGTTGGAGGACAACGAGAACCTTCCTGGGCAGGTCGGCGCCCTTCCCAATCTGCAGCCGGCCTTTCAGCACTTTGACAGGCCTGAAGGAGGAAAGGTAGAATGCCGGTCGGCTGCCCGCCAGGAGCGCCGTAATGATCACGGAGCCCAGCATAATGCCCCAAAAAGAGGGACTGCTGAATGGTATGGCCAGCTGGCTTCCGGTAAGCCTGTTAAAGGCAGGCAGGGATAATTGAGCCAGCAGGAGGCATAGCAAAAAGGCGATTAGCGTTATCAGGAATGACTCGGCGAGGAACTGCAGGATCAGTTGCCCGCGTCCCGAACCCAGAGTCTTTCTTACGCCAACTTCCCTTGCCCTCTTTACCGACCGTGCCGTGGTCAGGTTGATGAAATTGATGCAGGCTATCAGGAGCACCAGGATCCCAATAATGCTGAACATATGGACGTAATCGATAAAGCCGCCGACCGCTTTCCCATTCTTGAAATCAGTGAGCAGGTGCCAGTCCTTGACGGGCTGCAATATTACCTCGAGATTTGACGCGGCATCATGCCGCTTGCAGATGCCTTTTATTTTTGCTTCTACCTGCCCATAGGAGATGCCAGGCTTTAGCTGCACAAAGGCCTGGAAAGAATTTTCCCGCCAGCCCGCACGCCGTTCGGCCTTTACCCAGTCGCTGGTCTGCTCGTAATAGCTGAAGGGTACCAGGAATTGGAACTGCAGGCTGCTATTGGCGGGAAGATCCTTCAGAATCCCCGTTACTTTCAGATCGTGCTGGTTATCGAATCGCACCATCCTGTCCATGGCATTTTTATTGCCGAACAAGGCCTTTGCCGTAGACTCCGTCAGCACAATGGAATACGGGTCTTTCAGCGCCGTGCCCGCCTGACCATCCAGTAGCGGGTATGGGAACATCTTTAAAAAGCCACCCTCTATCTGCCCGCCATTCAGATACAGTTTTGTATCGCCTGCCATCAAAACATGCGGCCAGAACCAATCGCACTCGGCCACATGTTCGATCTCGGGAATCTCTGCGCGGAGCCCATCCGCCAACGCCAGGGACGAGGAACCGAAGGTATTGATCTCCCCGTTATTTTTTGCGTTTAACTTCAGCTGGTACAGCTGCTCATAACCGGGAAGGAATTTGTTGTAGGAGTATTCATTATGCACCCAGATCCCGATCAGCAGGGCTACAGCCATGCCGGCTGCCAGTCCAAGGATATTGAGGAGGCTGAATACTTTATTGCCCCGGAGGTTGCGCCAGGCAGTGGTGAAGTAATTTTTAAGCATATACATTCGTTTTTTTCGTTGGGTCTTTCACTTATGAAAGACCCAACGGCCGGCGGGATGTTGCATGGCAGGATAATTTCTGCGGCAAATACATATTATCTATGGCTCCTGGATAGGTACTTTATTCATTTCCCGTCTCACACGGCTTATTCTTTCATATACAATTTTACGAACCCGGTTTAAACAACCTAATGGTCTGTGTTCGGGTAAAGTATGCCAAGGGTTAAACGACAAATTTTCTCCTAGATTATCTAATTCCGTTGTTTGGAAATTTTGTTTAGGTATGCGTATCGTAGCTGCTTCATAAAATGGAGCTTGTTGTTCATCCCACTCTATGGTATAGTCTTCTACACTCATATTGTCGGATGTTTTGGGCTGTATATAAAACTTTAAAAGTACATCGGCATTGTTCAATGTATTTTGCATAGCAGTTCGTAAAAAACCATCTTCTGCATTTTGTGGCATAGTGTCTGTTTCAGCGGATATAGGTTTTACACAGAATTTTACTGCTATTTTATTAGCGCCCAGGCCGAGTTGATAAGGTGAAATAGAGTTGTATCTGATTTGCAAGGGATTGGATATTTTGCCACCATTAAATTTATTTGCCAGCATCAACCCTCGAAAGCCTAACACAAAAGGCAGGGACAATTTGTCAAAAATATTTCCATTAATTCTTTTCATTACAGCTAAATATGTACTTGGACTGCTTGTAAAGAACGCAGTATGATTTTGCATTACAAAGTCTTGCGTAGAAGCCTCTTTGGCATTGTCCAATACCTTTACCCCGGGCACATTTAATAATTTTATTGCCATGCCTCTGCCGTCGGGTTTTTTATCGGAACGACCTGGCAACGCCGAACCGTTGGAATACCTGATATAAGCCTGGTAGGTTTTCCCTGGCACAAAAATGCCTTGTGCCAAATGAACAGGAATATTTTCGTTTACACTAAATTCAGCTTTTACCAAACCTGTTAATTTTGCATGTACATCTCTTTTTACGGTGCCTGTTTGATACTGTTTGCGAAGATCTTTTTCAATCGTATCGGCAGTTTCAAATGCGATTTTTTCCTCGTCTTTAAAATGTTTTTCGCCTAAACTTTCGTCAGAAATTTGATAAGATATTTTCATGCTTTTTGTTAGATTATTACACAAAACTAGCGTTGTGTAACCAGGAAAATATTAACCCAGGTTAAAATCGTTCATTTCCCTGAAATTCTTTTTCGGATACGACTTAGTGATGGCCCCTGAATGCCCAAATAAGAAGAAATATGATAAAGCGGAATGGCATTGCAAATGTCAGGGTAGTGTTTTATTAAATCCAGATAGCGTTCCTCAGGTGTTTTGAATAGGAAACCCTCTGTCCTTTCAATCACCACGTTAAAAGCTTCCTGAGCCAGCAGCCTGCCAAAGGTTTCCCATTTATGCGATTGTTCATAAAGATAAAGCAAGTCAGTGATGCTGATGTAAATTACAGTAGCATCTATCATGGCTTGTGTATGATAATCGCAGGGAATTTGATTGATAAAACTTTTGAAGGTAACGACAAACTGGTTTTTACTATACAAAAAAATATTCTTATCAGTATGCCTCTTTTCATCTACGATATAAGACCTGAAAATGCCGGTAGTGATAAAGCCTAAATATTTACACACAGCTTTGTATTCGTTGTAATAGTCTCCCTTTTTATATTCCTTGGGATGCCAAAAAGGTAATGAAAGATTGAAGTCATCTTCATTCAGGTTGGCAAAAGCTTTTAACGCATTTTTAAGTATTTGAATTTCTTCCATTTTATTGATTGCTCATATTCGACCTAAAAGCTGGCAATATATGGACAATTAATGGCAAAACTAAAATCATATTGAGTCACCGATGCAACAGGGAATCCCCTATTCTGTCCTGAGGCTTTTTATAGGATTAGCTAAAGCGGCCCTGATAGCCTGGAAACTAATTGTCAATACGGCAATTAACAGGACAATCGCTCCTGCAATAGGAAATACCCACCAACTGATTGAGCACCGGTAGGCAAAATCCTGAAGCCAGCGATCCATAAAATACCAGCCAATAGGAGAAGCAATTAAAATAGCTATAATAACAAGACCGATAAAATCCTTTGCTAATAGGCTGGTAATGGATGAAACGCTTGCACCGAGAACCTTTCTTATTCCTATCTCCCTGGTTTTTAATTGGGCCGCATAAGTCATCAATCCAAAAAGACCCAGGCAGGAAATGAAAATGGCAATAAAGGCAAACACTTTGAACAATGAACCTGTCCGCTGGTCTGTAGCATACATCCTATTATATGCATCATCCAGAAAATTATATTCCAATGGATATTCGGGATTATAAATCTTCCAGATCTTCTTCACGGCTGCAATTGCATCCGGGGTATGCCCTGCGGTTGCCCTCACATAAAGTTGCCCAATCCATTCCGGTTTCCAAAACAGGACACAAGGGCCTATTTTTTGGTGCATATCCTTAAAATGAAAATCCTGGACAACACCGGCAATGATGCCCTTTGTCTTATAAAGGGTAAATTGCTTGCCAACCGGATCTTTCAAGCCCATCTCTCTGATTGCCGTCTCATTCAAAAGAAAATATCCGGAGTCGGCCGCGGTTCCGCTGAACCCTTTCCCTTCCATCAACTTTATATGCATCATAGACAAAAAATCCCTTTCAACAGGAAGAGAAGATATTAATAGCGTTCTTCCCGGATCCTTTCCTGGCCAGTCATTCGTTGTAGTATTGGAGCCAACCTGCAAAACATCCTGCCCTGTCGCCGTAACACCCGATATTGAAGGCGCCCTCAGCAATTCATTTCTGACGGCCTCATATTTTTCCCTCATATTTTTAAGATCAAAGCGAAAGACATTTTCCTTGTTCAGACCCAGGTTCTTTGCCTGGATATAGGTCAATTGCTTACCTATAATGATCGTGCAAATGATAAAAATGACGGAAAAACTGAATTGACTGACAACCAGGAGCTTCCGCAGGAAATGATTGCCTCTTCCAATAGAGAACTTTCCTTTGATGGCTTGCAGAGGCTGGAAAGAAGACAGCAATATGGCCGGGTAGATCGCTGATACAACCAGCGTTACAGCCATTGTTACGCCCAATACTTTCAATAGGGAAATATCAAATAAATTAAAAGAAAGGTCTTTCCCGGTCAACGAATTGTATAGAGGAAACAGTAGTTTTATCAGCAAGACGGAAACAACCATTGCCAAAAAGAAGACAATTAAGGATTCACTGATAAACTGGAAAAAAAGCTGCCGCTTCCCGGCGCCGATAACTTTACGCACTCCAATTTCCCTTGCTCTTTGGGCAGCTTTGGCAGTAGTAAGATTTATATAATTGATTGATGCGATCAGGAGTATCACAAATGCCACCCATGTAAAGATCCTTACCATTGTGATCAACCCATCTGATCCATCGGGATTATACAAATGAATTTTTGCAAGTGGCTGAAGGCTGTAATTCAACGTTTTGGTAATATCATCCGAAACGTTGTGTTTTTGAAGCTGTGTTAATTTGGCAGCCACAGACGCGGTTGATGTCCCGGGGTTCAACCGGATATACATTTCATAATCATAGTTATTCCAATCTCCGTCTACTCCATTCCTGCTGTCCGCGGGATTTCCAAAATACTCATTAATAATGTTCAGTGGAAGGAAATAATCAAAGCTCATTTGGGAATTATGCAATACTTTCACGACTCCGGTAACAGTATAATTCTCCTTTAGATCCTCTCTTGCTATAACTTTCCCCAAAGGATCTTCGTCGCCAAAATACTTTTTTGCAAAAGGCTCGGTTAGTACGATTGACCGATTGTTCCCGAAAGGCATTTCCCGGTTGCCTTCGATAAAGGAAAAATCAAGGATATTAAACAGGTCCGGATCAATGAATGCAGAATTCTTTTCGGAAAAGCTTTTTTCCTTGTATTTGAACACCTGTTCATTCCAATTCCTGATAATGCGACCCCTTTTTTCTATGCCGGGCACCTGTTTGGAAACATATGCAAGGGCGGACGGCGTAGTTGGGAAATAACTTTTATTCCCGCCGGAGACAAAGCCCGGGATCACCCTGTAAATATTTTTCGAATCCTTAATTGATTGATTATAGCTTCTTTCGTCCTGGCACCAAAGCAGGATCAGGATGCCTGCAGTAAGCCCTATCGCAAGTCCAAAAATGGAGATAGACGAATAAAACTTATTGTTCCGGATACTTCGGAAAGCAACCCTCAGGTAGTTCTTAAACATTAGATAAAGGTTTGAGATATTCTAGTCAGTAAATATTATGCCGTTTTTGCAAATAATTGACAACTAATAGCTTGAAGATTGTTTTGCCCGGCGCCGAAGTGCAAAACCGAACAAATGAGTCTGTTTTTGATACAGGTGTACCGGAATAGGCGTTGCCTCCAACATACAATTTATATTTGTTATTTTTGGTTATTATGGATCCTATAGAGAGATTAAGGAAAATGGTCGGCGACATCTCAGGGATGAGCCATGAAAATTTCGACCTTTCGATTGATTACTGGCAGCAAAAGACGTATAAGAAGGGAGAGTTTTATAACGAATACAAAAACGTCTGCAAATACCTTGGTTTCGTTCTGACGGGCGTTTTCAGGATTTATAAATTCCATGATCAGCCAGGCGTCGAAAAAAACATGCAGTTTTTCACCAATGATCAGTTTATGACTTCGTTCAAAAGCTTTTTCAGCCAGGAAAGTTGTGAATATTATACAGAGTCAATGACTGAATCGGACATCTTATATATCCATTACGATCATTTGCAGTATCTATATAAAACTTCCCACGCATGGGAAAGGTTCGGGAGAATATTTGCTCAATCCACCCTGCATGCAGTCATGGATAATACGGAGGCCATCCTGTTCAAAAGCCCGGAAGACCGTTACGCGGAGCTAATCAGCACCCACCCGGATATCCTTAAATCTGTTCCATTATATCATATCGCCTCTTATCTCGGCATCGAAGGCCCATCCCTAAGCCGCATCAGGAAGCGTATGGCCTTAAAAGAGCTATAAGTTTTTCCAAAAAACATCTCCCATTTTAACCTGGGTTAAAATTTTCCGTTTTTGACGGTGATAGTTTTGTGTTGTCTAAACAAAACAATTAGGCAAAAAAAAACATGAAAAAATCAATTCTCTTATTACTGATTGCAGTAATATCGGCTGCATTGCTCTCCTGCGCTAAAAATGACAATACGCCTGCTGTCGCTGCCAAAACCTACGTTATTGTACCAGGAGCCTGGTCAGCGCCTTATGCCTGGGATAATGTAAAGGCAAGTCTTGAAAAGTCCGGTAACAAGGTTGTTGTTGTTCAACTGCCCGGTCATGGATCGGACCAAACCCCTCCGCAGAACCTGACTATGGATGTTTACCGTGACATGGTAATTAGCACAATGGATACCCTTAGTGGGAAGGTGATACTCGTCGGCCATAGCCTTGGCGGTGTTGTTATTTCAGAGGTGGCGGAAAAAATCCCTTCAAAAATCGAAAAACTAGTGTATGTCGCCGCTTTTGTTCCCTTGTCAGGTCAGTCTTTACTGGATTTAGCCAGCACGGATACTACTTCTGTATTGGGTGCCAATCTGCGCCCTTCTGCGGACAACCTGACCATAGACATAGTACATGATCAGATCATTAATGGCTTTATTCAGGACGGAACTATGGATGAGCAAAACCTTTTGCTGGCCAATTACAGGGTAGAGCCGGCTATCCCACTCACGAATAAAGTAACCCTTACCACTGCCAATTATGGCTCAGTGTCTAAAGTTTACATCAAAACCTTATTAGATCATGCGGTCACTCCGACTCTTCAGAAACGTATGCTGGCAGCTACAGCAGGGTTTTCGACAGTCTATCAGCTAAATACCGGCCACTGTCCTTTTCTGGTAAAGGCTGATTCAGTAGCCATCTTGCTGACCAGTATTGCTAAATAAAAATCACTAAAAATTAAAATCATGAAACGTACAGCAAACGCACAATGGAAAGGTACCTTGCAAGAAGGCATTGCATGCCGGCTGCTTTTCTATGGCGCTTAGCGCGACTTTAGCGCATGATGGTTTTACGGCCGGGGAAATATTCGCTATTTATTATCTTCGATACAGTATATATCGCGTTCGCAAGCTTCTTTGCAGATCTTTTCGCACTCAGCCGGATGCGGATGCCAGAATTTCACAGTAGTTGCGTGATAATTGGTGCGCTCGAACCCTAACTTCCCAAATTTATAATTTCCCGCGTAAGCAAACAACATGATTCCCACGATTACGGAACCCCCAACCCTTTTTTGCAAAACTGATTTTAATTTCATCCAGGCGAATAGGCAAAGGCATCCTATCATCATCTGAGGATACATCAGATAGCGGGAAGTCTGAAATTGAGCATCACTATAACAAGAACGAAATGCTGCAGCCAAAAACATCGTGCATAAAGGAAACAAAAAAATACAAAGGATCGGAGTGAATCTTGGCTGAAATAGCTGACGCCACGGGAACAGTACGGCCAGAAGAGCGAGCACCAACAATCCAATGAGGAGGCTATTGTTGAAGCTGAAATGTGCTCCTGACTGCCGGATGAAAAAAATGACCGGCAGGTTTAAATCGAATGGGAGTTTATTGGGGAGCGTTACGGTATGAAAATTAATAAAATAGAGCCCTATAAAAATACAACTTGCTATTAAACTGATAGTCCTCTTTCGCGGGGATTTAGCGATATTAAAGAGCGCAATGAATACCCCGGCTGCCAAGCCATTCGCATTTGAGAAGATGCAAAAGAACTGAAACAATACAGCGATCGGAATCCATCGGTCCTCTTTATCGTAGAAGTAGAGGGCCGCAAAGAAATAACAAATAACACCGTAATTTCCCATAGCATTCATGGTCATGCAGGCATTCTCATACGTATTAAGATCGAAAACAACCAGCGCCCATATAAACGCGAGCAGCCGCCAGGATTCCGGGAGGTATTTCTTTATGAAATGGATCCCCACAAATGCCACCACCAAAAGCTGCAAGTCTCCTAAGATTCCCAATATCCTGAAGTTTAACCCTCCTGTTATATAATAATAACTTATATATATCAACTTGGAAGGGACCAATCTATGCTCCGCATATTGCGCGAATATCATTCCTGATTTCCCTTGAAAACCCGCTTTGGTAAAATTCATGACATACTCTAAAGGCATGTTGAAATCATCCATGGTAGGGATATTGGTCAGGTTCTTCGATACCTGGATATAAAAGAAAAAGGCAGGAAATAACAGCCAGGAGTTAGTAAGTATCGCGCTTATTTTTCCTATCACCTTTATAGGATTGCCTTTGGCAGAGGCAGCAGTAGTAACTGTGTTGTTCATCTATTAATGTTTAGGGGGAATTGGAATATTTTCATAAGATAAGCCCGACCGTAATTTCAGGCAAGCGCCATTTGATAGTCGTGTTGATATTAACAACAGGTGTGTATGATTAGATGATAGACGCGAAGGGAATCAATATCGCTTCCAGGAAATAAGCCGGGTCCAGGCTACCCGTCCAATACCACATTCGTATCACGGTGTGGCGGTTCTAAGCAAATAAATTGTATTTTCGGTACTTACAAATGCAGTGTCCCGACCGAACGGCATACAAAGGCAGGAACTCAAAGATAGTTCCTTTAAAAGCTTCCGAAAATGGCGGAAGCCGGAAATATCTAGGCAACGAGCAAATAAGTTGGTCGGTAGGTTCTGAAAGCTCTACTTGCGTGATCGTTGGGGCTAAAAGAATGATCCGTTCATCCCGGCATTCGTTGCAACTTCCACCTCAATTCTCCGAGCTTCTCTAACCCGCATTGATGCGCTATGGAATCATACTGCAGGCAATCTATGCGGTAAATTAATAACGTATCCTTATCGAACCGGAAACCGTATACATGGACGTTCTCTTGGGACCGCCCCATGCTGATGCGGTCAACGCCGAGATCTTGTTCTTCCGTATAGTCCGCGTGTGGTTGATAATAGGTGACCGTATCGAGGCCCTTGATGTGGCCATCTATTTCGAAGACCACTTCTTTACCGTCTTGGCTTTGATATTTCCCGCCAAAAAGGATCTCGTTCAGGATACCCCATTCGTACTTCTCCATATCCTGATGTTTCAGCTTTTGAAAATATTGATTACCGATACGGAGACGGTCGGGCGACATGGGCTCGATGATATCCTTAGGCGTTTTGAATTCGGGGTCATAGAACTGATATCGGTTACCGTCCTTTACTATCACCATCTCCGCGCCGCCTTCGTGAAAGCCACTGATCATACTCGTCGTCTTAAGCGTGCTATCGGGGATGTTAATACAGCTTTCGCTGATCCCTTGGTCCTGTCTTGGCGACCGGTTTTTACGGATGCTATCGACATAGATCTCGTTGACCCATGCGCCGGCGAATCCAAGGGCAGTCTGGAACGTCTTAAAGTTGGGAACTGTTCTTCCCGAAGGTGACCTGCCGGCTATTGGCGAGACTGAACTATCAGGGTTCGAGTTGGAACTGCGGTCCCGGGGAGAAGCGCAGGACAACATACAAAGAATGATAAACGGGGATAGAAGAGCGCGGGTAATCATTCCGAAAGATAATAAATCCAATTAATTTTGGTAGGGTAGTCCTTGTATTTATTGACGATGGGCAGGGGTAGGAGAGGGGATCCGTGATTGGGTCTCCGTTTATCATATCCGGGGTCGTTCGGCCGCTCTATTTTATACGACCAAATCCCGTGTCCTCATAATCCCGGAATATGTTAGCAATAATTCCTTTTTGAAACATAGTTTTTAAAAGCGCTGTGGGGTAGTCGCTTTCTTCACCTGAAACAAAGTAATCGTCGCTATTGAATCTATAAACATAGGCATTGTATTCCAGGTTACTATGATAAACGACGGCTGTTTCACCATGTATTTTAACGATCCGCAGAAAATACCATGCGGTCGGTGCGGGCAAATCTCTTTTTACGAGATACACATCGCCTACCTGAGGATGATCGATATACTGGTCCCGTTGATGGGCACCAAATGCACTCAGGACAATTCCTCCGGCGATCAATAAGCCAACAAGGATCGTTCCGGAATATAGGTAGAAGGGCGTTTTCGTCCGCTTTTCATATTCCCGGCTTACCGAATCGATCCTCACAAGTTGCCCGCAGCTAGCACAGTACATTTTTGTCGATTTTATCCCAAAGGCGGCAAAAGGGATAAAAAAGACATGAAAATATTTCATATATATCCCCACCGAAAGATTAAAATCCTTACACGCATCACACTGGTGAGCATGATCCTGCCAGGTCTTTATTCTTATCGTCCGGGTACCTTTTAGGAATAACATTTGAGGTGTTGCGCGTTTGTGAGGAAAGTTTTTAGATAACGTGTAGAAGCAGTTTTTTATTTTGAGCTTGGTCTCCATCGTCGTTGTTTACTCGGCTTTATTTTTGAGGCTTTTATATAGCCTGTCAAACTGCTCAGCTAAGCCTAAATATTCCTGATCATATTTTTTTTTCTTATCTTACCCATTTCATGAAGTTAACCCTAACCCTACTTCTATTAACTTGCACCTTTTCGGCCCTGGCCACCACATTCACCGTGACCTCCAACGCTGACAGCGGGCCCGGCTCCCTTCGTGACGCCATTAACCAGGCCGCTGCCAATAGCGCCATCCCCAACCTCATCGTCTTCAATATTGCAGACCAATCCCGGGCGGGTCGCACCATCACCATTGCGTCCACCCTGCCCAAATTGCCCTCAAATCTCACGATCGACGGAACCACACAACCCGGAGCACCCTTTGGCATTAGCGCCGCCCGCGTCATCATCACCGATATAGACCCCGCTGATAGGTTTTACTATTTTAATATCGTTGGGGTCAACAATGTTCAGGTGTACGGACTCTTCCTCCAAAGTGTCTCTTACTACTTTGGCATCTATATTCAGCAAAGCAATAACGTTAACATTGGCGCCGCCAACAAAGGAAATATCCTCCAGGGCTTTGCGGCGCCGATTGCCGTCACGAACAACTCAGAAGAGCCGTTTACCACCACCAATATTGTCATCCAGGGTAATATCATGGGGACCGACGAGAGCGGAACGAGCGCTAGTGCCACGCAGCTCAATGGCACCAGTATTTACTCGCTCGACGTTACCAATCTGCAGATCGGCGGTCTCAACCCTGGCGAAGGAAACCTGATGAATCAAACGGGTGAACCCCTGGAATATTCGCTGATCGACCCTTTGAACTTCGGCTATGTCAATATTCAGGGTAATAAAGAAGGCACCGATATCACTGGAAATGTCAGGCTTTCTCCCAATAACACGCCTTTCCTTATTGGTGGTAATGTAATTGTCGGGCAATCCATCGTCATCGCCAATATCACTAATAATGTCAGCGTCGGCGGTTACGAGATCGCTTATACCCACAGCCCTTTCACTATTCAGGGTAATCACATTGGCGTAGGCCTGGACAACGTCACCAACCTTATCAGCGGGGGGACGGTCAGTAATGGAGACAATATCTCACTGAACCGTTGTGGCCCGGGTCTCATTGGCGGCGCCGATCCAAGCCAAAAGAACTATATAACCAACAATAAATATGGCGTTATCGAAGAGGCCTGCGGCCCCATCACGATCTCCCAAAACAGCTTTTTCTGCAATGGCACGGGCATCGTACTCGACCCACAAGACTATCCACACCCTACTCCCTATGCTAACATTTCCGTCCTGACGCCCGGCACAGTCGGCGGCTCCGCCCTGCCCAATTCCACCATCGAGCTCTTTTATGATGACGAATGCCCTGGATGCGAAGGAAAGATTTATATAGGCACTACCACCGCCGATATCAACGGCAACTGGAGCTATTCCCTTCCTGCCACCGGCGCCATCATGGCCACCGCCACAGACACCTATGGCGAGACTTCCGCGTTTTCCACCGCTACCATCAATTCGACGAATATTGTGGTTCAAAACGCCACTTGCGGCCACAACAACGGCGCCATCAAAAACATCCAAGTCTCCAGTGGAACAGAATGGTACTGGCAGGATGCGGCCGGAAATATCATCTCCAACAGCCTCGACCTCACAAACATCGGCCCCGGCACCTATACCTTTGTGACTTCCATCGGCGGCGAAGCCTGCAACGCCTCCAGCACTCCCTATACTGTCACCAACGTCACCCTGCCTGCATTCGATCCTGCCTCCGTTACGGTAACCCAACCCAGTTGCGGACAGGTCTCCGGTTCCTTCTCCTATTCGGGCACATTCGATGCGGCCACGAACTATAGCTGGCTAAGCGCCGGGATCACGGTTTGCCCCGATTTCAGCGTCGCGAATCCTTTACAGGGACTCGCCCCCGGGACCTACATGCTACAACTCGCGCTTAAACAGGACCCCACCTGCTTCGTACAATACGGTCCCTATACGGTCGCCAGTCAGACGAACCCCTCGCTTATTACGACGCCGGTCAGTGTGATCGGCACTACCTGCGGCAATGCCAATGGATCGGTGACCGGAATGACCTATCAAAACGCGACACCGCCCGTGTACTTCGCATGGCGAAACGACCAGGGAGCCACCATCGCCACTACCCTCGACCTTATATACGCTTCCGTCGGTAACTATCGCTTCGTGTTCAAGGATGGCAGCAGCTGCGACACCATCTTCTCGGCGTTGTATACGATCCTGGACAACGGTGTGATCATCTTCGACACCAGTGTAATGGTCATTAATCCTGCATCGTGCGAAACGCCAAATGGCTCCATCACGGGTATCGTTGCCACGAACGCCTCAGTCTATAGTTGGACCAACACTGGCAACGGCAATATCGCCGGCACAGCCCCGGACCTCACCGGCATCGGCGGAGGCCTCTATCGGCTCACCATGAGCAACGCCCTCGGTTGTCAGGCACAGACACCAATCCTCACCGTCCCGCAGATACCCAAACCTGCGTTCGATTACACTTCGCTGCAGGTGCACGACGATACTTGCAATGCGGGCATCGGCGCCATCGCCGGCTTGGGTATGGTCGATGCTACCCGATCCTACACCTGGAGTTGGTACAGTGCAGGCAATACTATTTCTCCGATCGCCACCATGGCTGGTTATCTGGACAACCTCAAAGCCGGTGATTATATGGCTATCGTCACCGACCAGTATGCATGCACGGTCACGAGCAATACGCTGACCATCGCTGACCTGGAGCTCTCGCCGCCGATGCCGCAGGTCGCCGGTCAATATATTCCCAGGAATACCGCAACCACCATCACCGTAGGCAACCCGCAGCGAGGCCAGTATGTATTGTTCGATGGACCTTCGTTTGCCGCGACCATCCTTGACACATCCGCATCGGGCATCCTGCATACACCCGATATCTCACAAGACGAGACACTATATGTCGGGTTCACGCGGGGCGATTGTAGCAGCGTCCTCGCGCCCGTGACCATCAAGGTTTTCGATTCGGTACGCATCTTCATCCCCAACGCTTTCACCCCCAACGGCGACGGCGCTAACGACCGCTGGCATCTCATCATCCAAGGCCTCACCAAAAAGTTTCAGGTTAATGTATTCAACCGCTGGGGCAGCATGGTCTTCAGCAGCAACGATCCCAACCTATCCTGGGACGGTATCGCCGGCGGCCACCCGCTCACCGGCACCTTCGTCTACATGATCGCTGGAGTGGATTATTACAATAGGCCATTCCTGCTAAAAGGTACCCTCATTATTATCCGTTAAATTGGATGAAGCCTTCAACTCCTCTAGCTAGGAATCCCGATTTTGCAGCTATATAAATATGTATAATTCTATTCGCATGCCCGCTCTTTACAGGCAGCATTATGCCCTTTGCTTCAATCTAGGGGGCAACTTTGCCAAAAGCAGTGTTTCTCGTAGCCCAGGTGTTCGTCCAGCTCCCCTTTGAGCATTTCTTCGACCCCCTGCTTATAGAGGTCAGAAAAAAATGACTGGAAGTCTTCCTTGCTTTTGAATTGCTTGAAAAAATCTTTGGGGAATTGTTGTTGTTCTTTGTCCATAAATCTGTATTAAAGGTAATAAAAACGGGGCCATTTTTCGCCGCCGGCCCCGGGCAGGTGGAGCGAAGTGAGGCGGAGCGTAGCGGAGCCGAACGAAGCGGAACCTGCCCGGGGGATTAACCCTCTAATACAGTTACTTACTTATATTTACACAAAGAACTTTATACTACCAATTATTTTTGACCCACTTTTGTCTTTATATATTGTAATTGATCTAAGGTCAACTTCGTTTTGTCAATAAAATTTCCCATCTTTTTACTATGGTATAAAATTAAAAAGTTACTAACTTCCTTTTGTTTAATTATGTGTGTCCACAAAAACTCTCCTTTAAAAGTAAGCCCTTCAACAGCCATTCCTTTCTCACCAAATGTATATTTTATATCATTTTTAAAACTTGCGTTTGAGAGAAATTGTCTTACTGATATTATTACTATTAATGTTGGTGAGAGGAAAAGAAATAAACCACAAAATATTTCAAAGTATGGTGTGTCGCTATAATAATTTATTATTTTAAAATAATCAAGAATTAGTGTCACTATATAATAAAGTCCGATAAGCGTTGCAAGTATAAATGCCGGTTTTTTGTATAGCCCAAGAAACATGACTTTCGCATATTGTTTTGTTGTCAAACGGGATGTTATTGTGAAATCTTCCATTTTAAATTTTAGTGCCCTGAAATTTTGCAGCCAATGGCCAGGGTATTGCCGATGGAATTTGAAATCCGTTCCCCGAAACCACTGCGTAGCATTTTAATAGTAATAAATATTATGAAGCTAATGTATGGCTTTATTTGTCAAGTACAAAATAGTTAACCTTGACCTCCGACCGCCATTCTATTTAGCTTAAAGTTTATCTGACAATATGAGAGCAACTTATGTGGATTTTCCGTTATACCCATGATGGTTTGTAAAAGCGCCTGGTCTACAGTTGCTTTCATAAAAGATTTTGAAAAGTGAAAACAATTATTACCTTCGCATCATAATGAAACAACAGACGTCATATTGTAGTTGGTATAGCTCCTTTACAGAAGGAACAGACCGAGCTATGTTATGATGTAACTATAAAAACATTCACAACCCGCTTGGTTACTACCAAGCGGGTTTTTTTGTGCCTGTATTGTCACCCAACAAGCACACCCATGGGAGATCGGCTACGATGGCGGAGTAGCGCCGGACTGTAAATCCGGTACGTAAGAAACACAACAGGTTCGAATCCTGTGTCTCCCACAATCGGAGAGTAGGCAAATGTTGGTTTGTTGCGGCATCCTGCTAAGGTGTTCCGTGTAACAGCGGCGATGGTTCGATTCCATTGCTCTCCGCTAATGAGCATGTACCCAATGTTGGTATAGGGAATAGTCTGCAAAACTATAAAACGGCGGTTCGATTCCGCCCATGCTCTCATCTTGAACTATTAATAGAATTAAATATGCTGAAGGACTTGAATGAAGATCAGACAAAACTAGCTGAATTAATGAGCTGGATGTCCGAGGAAGGTTATTGCGCAGGATGGATGAATACTCTTGAATTTGATTTGTGGAAAATAATAAACGGCAATCGACTTGAAAACCTGGGAAATAATATATGCTGATCTGTAATAGACATTATTTAGCCGTACACTATTGAAAGCTAAGGCAGCATTTGATTTTACATTTAATCAACATAGGCGGGATATCCAAAAAGTATAAAACTGAACATAGAGTGTGCGGAAACGGACAATTAATAAAATCAAATAAATCGCAACTAATTGATTATTAGGGCGTAAAAAAATAGGTACTTTTCTGGCTACTGTTCTGCTGTATTCTTAAACTAAGAGCATGTTCAAAAACTATCTCCTCTTCTCCCTCCGCCAACTTCGCAGGAACCGCGGCTACACCTTGATCAATGTTGCCGGCCTCGCTATGGGAATGGCCGTCGCCTTCGTTATCGGCATCTGGATCACCGGAGAAGTCGCTGTCGACAAATCCTATCCCGACCGCTCCAGTATCGTGGAGATCATGCAGGACCAACGCCCCAAAGGCACCCCGCCGGGTTCGCCCATCACCTACAGAGGAATGACCGTCTCCTCCGCCCTCGAGCCCTTTCTGCAAAAGGGTTATAACGATATCTTCGCTGAAACGGCGATGGTCGAATGGCCCGACGATTGCCTGCTGACCAACGGTGACAAAAGCATCATCCGCCAGGGATCCTGGGTGGAACATACTTTCCCCACCATCTTCGGCTATCAGTTTCTTAGTGGGAACGCGGAGTCGCTGCGTGATCCTTCCACGGCGGTGATCTCCCGGTCCACCGCCATCGCCCTCTACGGGACCCAAGAGGCACTGGGCAAAACCTTTAAATACAACAACCAGTTACTGTTCACTGTCGGAGGCGTTTATGCCGATCTGCCCCAGACCTCCTCCTTTCATGACATCGGCATTTTGACGCCGATGACGAACAAATTGATGGATGATCTCACCCACAACACGGATTTCAATAATCATGGCTGCCGCATCTTCGCCCGCCTCGCCGGCAATACCACCACCGAAGAGGCCACAGCGCGGATACAGAATCTCTGTACACCCTTTGTCATACACAACATCGAGACCTATACCGTACTTCCTTTTGATGAGCTGTACTTGTACTACGACGCCTCCGACGTCGCCGGAAGCGGGCGCATCGGCTTTGTCCGGCTCATCGGGATCATTGGTGTCTTCGTGTTGTTGCTGGCCTGCATCAATTTCATGAACCTCTCTACGGCCCGAAGCGAAAAACGGGCAAGGGAAGTTGGTATCCGAAAAACGCTGGGCTCGCTGAGAACCCAACTGATCTCGCAATTCCTGGGCGAATCCCTTCTTGTCGCCTTCTTTGCCTTTGTCCTCGCAATCGGCCTGACCGTGCTAAGTCTCCCGGCGTTTAGCCAACTCTCCGGCAAACCCATGACCCTTCCCCGGACCAGCCCGATCTTTTGGGCCCTTTCCCTCGCCATCACGGGGATCACGGGCCTGCTGGCCGGCAGCTACCCAGCGTTCTATCTGAGTGGATTCCGACCCGTAAAAGTCCTAAAAGGCGCTTTTAAGGCCGGCAAAGGCGCAAGCCTTCCGCGAAAGGTCCTGGTGGTAGCCCAGTTCTCCATTTCGCTGAGCCTGATCATCGGCACCCTCGTCGTCTTCCGGCAGATCCAGTATGCCAAGGACCGGCCCGTCGGCTATGACCGCGCCGGGCTCATCAATATTCCTATCAGCACAGATTCGCTGGATCGGCATTATGAGCCTCTTCGCACCAGCCTCCTCAACACCGGGGTAGTGGCCAATGTGGCGAACTCTTCCACACTACTGACAGCGTTTTACCAGAATAACTTTATGGAATGGCGGGGCATGACCGAGGAGCAGAAAAGCATATCCTTCCGCGATATAGAGGTCAACGCCGATTTCGGTCCCACCATCGGCTGGACGGTGCTCCGGGGCCGGGACTTCTCCCGGGCCTACCGGACGGACAGTACAGCCGCCATCGTCAACGAGGAAGGCGCCCGCGCCCTTGGATTTAACGACCCGATTGGCAAAACCTTCCGATTGGAGAACAAGGATTATACGATCATCGGGGTAACAAAGGACATGATCTCCAACAGCCCCTATGACAAGGTCCAACCCGCCGTCTTCCTGGGTCACGGTGGACACTCAGTCGACATTATCCGCATTAAACCCGGCACTCCCATCCGTACCGCGCTCGCTGCAATCGAAGCCGTGTACAAACAATACAATCCATCCAGTCCCTTTATCTATCATTTTAACGATGACGATTATGCGCAAAAATTCGCCACCGAGACCCATATCGGCAACCTGACCACCGTCTTTTCCGGCCTGGCCATTCTGATCTCCTGCCTGGGTCTCTTCGGTCTCGCCTCCTTCGTCGCGGAACAACGCACAAAGGAGATTGGCGTCCGCAAGGTCCTCGGAGCCGGCGTCGTGAACCTCTGGGCGCTGCTATCGGGCGACTTCCTGAAACTCATCGCCCTCTCGATGGCGATCGCCATGCCGCTGATCGGGCTGGCCATGAACAAATGGTTGCAGAATTACACGATCCACACGTATCTCTCGCCCTGGATCTTCATTCTGGCCGGCGCCGGCATGCTTTTCATAACTTTATGTACCGTTAGCTTCCAGGCCCTGAAAGCGGCCCTGATGAATCCCGTTAAAAGTCTCCGCCCCGAATGATTTTTACTTTGGATTTGTAAGATTAACCCTCGACTTGTATTTCCTTTGTGTTGGTTCAAGTAGTGGCTTTTACAGCTGATCGATATTACCCTACATCCCCAACCGTATCCTCAATCGCTGACTCTCCTCCAATTCCTCCTCCTGACCTCGCTCCGTAGCACACCGCTGCCGGATCGCTTCCAGCAAATAGGAGGGGCCCAGGCTGGCCCCTCCGAACACCGCCTTTGCATCATGATCCACAAAGAAAATGTCTTTCGCCCCGTCTTTTTTAGCACCCTGTAACACGACATCGATCCCTTCCCTCCCCATAGCCTGTTGGAACCCCTCCCAGTCAGGCGGCGTACCGGCCAGCGTCCAGTCGATAGCTGTCTTCACCCGTTGCTGGTTTTCCTGTGTTAAGGCCGCATTCAGCGCAAACTTCTTCTCCAACCTGGCCAAGGTAGGTTTGAGGAAAAAGTCACTGGCTTTGATTGATTTTCCTATCCTCTTTCCATTTTCATCCAACGCATGATAAATTAGTCCGCCCGTCTTATAGACCCGGGAGTTTTCACTTCCCCGGTTGGCTTGCACGTTGTATAGGCGAAGTATTGCGTTATATTCTTTTAATGAGGTGTATCGATAATGGTCGAATACGGTATTCAGGGCATCGCTGATACCATGTTTCAGGGACGATTGCCCATATACTACCCGCTGTGCCTGCCGCACCCTGAATTTTTCCCCATCTTCCTGCTTCATCCTCCGCACAAGGCTAAATTCCTGTTCTATTTCCTTTGACAGTTGATGGGACCTTACCAGGTCTCCGCGATTTAGAGACAAGGGGTCACCATCCTTTGAGATCCTCGTGGTGACGATATGACAATGAGGATGCCCCGCATCATAGTGCCGGTAAACCAGGTAAGGCTGCTTTTCAAAGCCGATAACGGCCATATAACGTTTGGCGACCTGCAGCATTTGTTCATTGCTGATCTTTTCACTCACGTCGAAATTTATAGAAATAGGGAGGATACCGGAGGCCCGCTCATTGAGAGAGGTCCGTTGTAAAAAACGATCCAGCTTATCCTCTTTGGTTAATAAATTTCCCGCTTTCACAAAGTTTTCCGACGCGAGAAATTCCGCCGTTCCGTGGCTTATCTTTTCTTCGTTATAGCGCAGGGCTCTAATGGTGCGGGCGCCCTTTCCGAGTTTCGCGTACATGATCATATAATTTAGCGACCACATCTGAAATACCTTCCACCCGTTCCTTCAGCCATTCCTTTTCATTGGCCGAAAGGGTGTCTTTTCCCAGAAGCCTATCCATATCTCTTTTGAACTCGATATAAGCCTCGGTAAACTCATCGTAGGATCGGTCTCTGTAATAAACCGTCACCGGCTTGCCAAATATCTTTTTGCGCGCATACTCGCTGAAGCTACGACAGGTAGTAACAGACATATCCTGGATAAGTCTGTCCCGCTCAACAGGAGTCAATAATAGCCCCAGACCCGATGGCTTCGTTTTTTTTAATAATTTCATGATAACTTATCTTTTTACTACTTTATTCTTCAATGCCGGATCTCCGGCAATCCGTTGATTCTCCATAATGACCATCTCTTCGATCTCCCGTTTGACCTGCTGGAAATTCGCCTCGATCATCGCCGCATCGACCTGCCTGACCACGGGAATCCCGGCTGACTGCTTAACCTGTTTCTTTTTCTTAACAATCCTGGCATGGAATGCCTTGAACTCTATCTCCAGCTCCGGATCGTCGGCGACGATCCCGACAAATTCCCCGGACGACAAATTAGCAATCGTCGCTACGTCAACCGCGCTGGTCGTTTGTTCCGACCGGCTGATCACCCGCGACAGCCGCACACCACCCGTCAGCACCAGCAGATAGCCGATGAAGGTCATTCCCATGTAAAGACACATGAGTGTCATCGGTTCGGCGTTCAATGAAAAGATCATCGTCCCGGATAAATAGGGTAGGAGCCCGATCAGTATCAGCCAGAAGCCCCCCCTGTAAGTAAAAGTCTCCTCTTTCCGTCCCCGCACCCCCAGTAAGGAAATAAGCAGGAAGGCCAGGGCCATCCACTTACAGCTATCATAAAAATGCAGCAGGAGGAACCCGACGCTGATCCAGCGGCTCAGGTCCAGTATCTTTCTCATCCCCTGCATGTCTTCTCCCGTATTCATAACCACCTCCTTTTATTTTGCTTTTACT
>Ga0179596_10000199_pt1 | contig 35273 bp, 33 predicted proteins | sample CZODoug1_1_08_16_FD_155494 | JGI IMG/M metagenome (GOLD analysis project Ga0179596, IMG submission 155494) | Vadose zone soil fungal communities from Angelo Coast Range Reserve, California, USA - CZODoug1_1_08_16fungal (Illumina Assembly) | ecosystem: Environmental > Terrestrial > Soil > Vadose...
AACGATTTGATCGCTTGGCCGAGCCGGGTTTCGCTGAGACCGAAGCCGTATACCGGGGCGGTGTCGAAATATCGTATGCCCCTGTCATACGCCGCGTGGACGGTCGCTGTTGCCGCGTCGACGGAGATGGCGTTGTACATGTTGCCGAGACCTGTCCCGCCAAGGCCCATCGTCGTGACCTTGAGGCCGGCGCTGGTGACGGCCCTGAACTCGATTTCTGGCATTTCTCCTCCTTTTGCCGGTTTCTTTTTTCGCTCGGCGCAGCCGGACGGGCCGCGGCTTCGCGTCCGGCCAGCGGTCGGAAAGACATTGACACAAAATTCATCATATAACAATGTAACATGAAGACTGGACGACAGCTCCAGCGCGCTCGGCGCATGGTAGGTGGCGCTCAAAGCCTAATAAGAAATAGAAGGGAGGACTCAAAATGGAAGACGACGTCCGACATCAGGCAGAACCGACCAGCCTGGCGATCAGCCGGCGCAAGGCACTCGCGGCGGCCGCTAGCTTAGGCTTGGGCGCAGGATTGGGGGGCGGCATCGTCCCGGCCCTCGCGGATACAACAGCGGGATCGTCCGGTGGGTTGCCGAAGAAAAAATATAAATTCTTCTTCGTGTGTCACGTCACGCTGGATCAGTTTTTCACCCCGGCGATCTATGGCATTCAGGATGCCTGCGCCGCCTTCGGGTGCAGCTATCAGTGGACAGGATCCCAGAAAAACGTCGTCTCCGAAATGGTCAGCGCGATGCAGACCGCCATCGCCCAAAAGGCCGACGGCATCGCGGTGTGCCTGGTCGACCCCACGGCGTTCGACGCGGCGACCACGATGGCCATGGCGGCCGGCATTCCTGTCGTCGCCTTCAACTCCGACGTGCCGGCGGGCAGCCCCAACAAGCGCCTGTCCTATATCGGGCAGCCTCTCTTCCAGGCCGGCTACAACGTCGCGCTGAAATGGCTGCCGCACGTGCCGGCCGGCGGCCATGTCATGCTGTCGATCGGCGTTCCGGGCTCGCTCAACACCCAGCCCCGTCTCGACGGCTACATTCAAGCCATCAAGGATCAAGGCAACAAAATCACCTACGACGTCGTCAACACGGGCCCAGACCCGGCCACGGAAATCTCCCGCGTCGAAAGCTACTATCTCAGCCACAAGAACGCGGTCGGCCTTATTGGTACGGGTGGGTCCGATACCTATGCCTGCGGTTTCGTTTCGAACAAATACGGGCTGGCGAAGAAGGGCGGGGTCGTCGCGGGCTTCGACCTCTTCCCCCAGACCCTCGGCTACATCAAAAGCGGCGACGTCACCTTCACGACCGACCAGCAGGCCTACCTGCAGGGCTTCCTGCCGGTGCAGCAACTGTATCTGTACAAGCTCTCCGGCGGTCTCGTCGGCCCGGCCAATAGCGATACCAGCCAGGCCTATGTGACGCAGAGCAACGTCGATACCTACCTCAGCAATACACGCTTCGAAGGCCGTACCGACGCCGAACCGAGCTGAAGCGCCGCCCCCTCCGCGGGGCAGGGCTTCGAGCCGTGGATCCTGGTGGCGGCGTCGCTTCCAGGATCCAGCGTCGGAATATGCTTTCTGGATGCGAGTGGAATGAGCTGGATGATCAATCGGGTACCCTCCGCCCTCCAACGACGGGTGAGGTCGAACAGCCAGGCGGAGATACGTCGATGAGCCTCGATCTTGGAGCCAAGAAGGCGTCGGCGATCCGGCCCGGTCCCGCCACGCGAAAAATGGCCGTCAAACCGCCGGAAACGTTACTCCAGAAGGCGGTGGTGATCCTGTCGCGCTATCGCGAAGCCAGCATCGCGGTCGTGGCGCTGGCACTGGTCGTCTATTTCCAGATCGGCAGCGGCGGCCAGTTCCTGACGTCGCAATTCATGAGCGTCGTGCTGCGCGAGACGGGGCGCCTCGGTCTGATCGCGGTCGCCGAAGTCATGCTGATGATCACGGGCGAGATTGATCTCTCGGTCAGCGGCACCTTTTCGCTCGCCCCCTACATCATGACTCTGATGTCGGTCGGCTGGGGCGTGCCCCTGGCGCTTGGCGCCGCCGTCGGGGTGGCGCTGGGCGTCCTGATCGGCTTCGTCAACGGGATCATCACGGTCCGCTTCCGCGTTCCCTCGCTGATCACCACCGTCGGTTCGCTTTTCTTCCTGCAAGGCATCGTCGTTTCGATCTACAACAGCCAGCCGATCATTGCGCCGGTTCAGGAACCCTTCAACGCGATCTTCGGCGAAAGCCTTTACGATCCATCGGATCCGTTTCTATCCTGGCACACCGTCACGGCCTTCACGCCCTTCCTCTGGACGGTCCTGATCGTGGCGACGATGGCCTTGATTCTGAACCGGACGACTTTCGGCCTCCATACGATCTCTACCGGCAGCAACATCATCGGCGCGCGCGAAATCGGCGTGCGTACCGACCGGATCAAGATCTACAACTTCATGATCGCGGGCGGGTTCGCTGCTTTCGCCGGTATCGTCAACACAGCCCAATTCGCCTCCGCCGATCCGCAGGCGGGCAGCCCGTTCCTTACGCTGCAAGCCATCGCGGCCGCCGTCATCGGCGGGACCTCGCTGCTCGGCGGCTCCGGCACGGTGATCGGCGCCCTGATCGGCGCGTTCATGGTCGCCACTCTCAACAATGGCCTGGTCATGGTCGGCGCACAGGCAACGGTGTCCGACATCTATCTGGGCGCCGCCATCGTCACGGCGATGATCCTCAACGTCCAGGTCGACCGGCTTCGCACACGGAGGCGCAAATGATCGGCGATACCATTCCCCCTCTCCATCCGGATGCCCCGGTCATCCTCGAGATGTCGCATATCAGCAAGAGTTTCGGCGCCGTCACCGCGCTGGTCGACGTCAGCATCAAGCTGCGCCAAGGCGAAGTCCTGGCGTTGGTCGGCGACAACGGCGCCGGCAAATCGACCCTGATCAAAATACTTTCCGGCTTTCACCAGCCGGATGCCGGCACCATCGCCTCAAAGGGCAAGGAAGTTCGCTTCGCCTCGCCGCGTGAGGCGCGGGCCCAGGGCATCGAGACCGTCTATCAGGATCTGGCGCTGGTCGGCGACCTCAGCATCTACCACAACATGTTTCTGGGGCGCGAATATCACAAACGCTTCCTCGGCCTGAAGCTGCTCGACAACAAGAAGATGCGCCGCCTGGCGGAGACCTATCTCGACACGCTGGGCATCTCGATCCCCAATGTGAACAGCACGGTCGACCTCCTGTCGGGCGGGCAGCGCCAATGCATCGCCGTTGCCCGGTCGATCTATTCTTCGCCCACCATCTTGGTGCTCGACGAACCGCTCGCAGCTCTGGGAGTGCGGGAGAGCGCCCATGTATTGGGTCTGATCCAGAACCTGCGGCAGCAACGCGAAGTCTCGGTCATCCTGATCGTTCACAACTACAATCAGATCTTCGAAGTCTGCGACCGCATCAATTTCCTCCATTCAGGCGAGATCGTGCTCGATGCCTCCACCGCCGAAACGAGCGAGGAGGAACTGATCCGCATCGTGAAATCGGGCCTCGGCCGAAAAGCGATCGCCGACGCCGCGCCAGAGGCCGTGATCAGCCTGGCGTGATCCGCAAGTGCCTAATATACGATGCGCCTTACGGCCGTAGCGCGTTCATTCTCGCTTGGTTTGCGGTGTGACCCGCATAGATCCGTGCAGCAGATACACCGCGAAGAATTGGAGGGCGGCAATAAAGAGCGGCCCTGCGAATTTCCCCACATCTTGCTGAAATAGACCGATTGCGGCATCCAGCAATTGCACGGCACCCGCGAGCGTACCCAGGATCAGCAACCCTGACGTCGCATGTTTGTAGATCGCCGCCAATGCAAACAAGGCCAGCGGAATTGTGCGCGCCGCCGCGTACATGGCGAATAGAAACGACGCCTCTGTCGGAACGGAGCCGGCAGGCAGAACGGATTGCGGGCGGATAAGCGTCGCGATAGAAAAGCCGCTCGCGACCAGGACATTGATTGCCGTGACCAGCGAAGCCAGCCGCATCGCCCTTATCGTTGTCATTGATTCCGCTTTCTGATCGCGGTGCCTTCCTTTGGCACAGCGCGGGTACGAGCCGTCCAGCCGCCGAAGAACCCGATGCGAAAACCCGTCACAGTGCAGGGGCATTCTCGCTGGCCCTGTCGCCTAAACAAAAAATCTGTACCAAGATACGATCATGAAAAAAATTGAATTCGATTCATGACCCTGATCGATGATGTTCATATTCGTCGGCTCGACCTGACTCTGCTGATCGTGTTCGATATGCTGCTGAAGAAGCACAGCATGAGCGCAGTCGCCGCCGAGATGGGACTGACACAATCCGCCATCAGCCACGCTGTCGGACGCCTCCGATCGGTTTTCGGGGACCCGCTATTTGTCCGGAAGGGCGCCGGGGTGGCGCCGACGGCGCGTGCGCTGCTCCTGGGCCCTCCCCTGGCCGACGCCCTTGCCGGCATCCGCGGTGCGGCCCAGATCGGCCGGCAGTTTGACCCCGGAACCGCTACACGCCGCTTTGCCGTCGCCGCGCCGGACACCGTGGTCGCAACGCTCGCCCAGGCCGTCCTGGCCGAGCTGGTTCAGGCAGCACCCCATTGCCAGATTGTGTTTCGCACCTTCAGCCACGAAAGCGCGCTGGCGGCTGTCGTCGCCGGTGAGATCGATATAGCCGTGGGGGTATTCGCAGACACGCCTAAGGAGACAGTCGGCAGATCCATCGCTTACGAGACATTCCGGGTGGTTTCCAGGCGCGATCATCCACGCATTACCGGAGTGCTGGACCTCGACACCTACTGCTCCCTCGACCATCTGCTCGTCTCGCACGATCGCGATGCCCGTAGCATGATCGACACCGTCCTCGGCGGCCTCGGTCGCCGGCGCCGAATTGCGGCGGTGATGCCCCAGATGTTGGTTGCCTTCGCCGCGGCAAGCCGATCTGATGCGATCATTGCGGCGCCGCTCAGCGCTTGCCTCTATGCAGCGTCGCTCTTTCCTCTGACGCTTCATGAGCCGCCAATGGCTATTCCCGGCTTCGAACTGACATTGCTGCGCCATCGCGACGGACTGGCGGACCCAGCCACCACATGGCTCGCCGAACTCGTCACGAAGGCTTTTTTCTCGGAGGCCGTGGATATTCACCCGTCATAGCCGGAGCGTCATGGCCGGAGTGTCATTGCGACGGCGCGGTTCACTCCGCCATCAATCTCAATGCCTATAGAACCTTTGGATGGCCTCGAACCAGCGAAAACCAATAGCCTCCAAACCGCCGCAATATATGGTCGCTTGTGGAGGGTCATATTAGACGGAAGAGAGCCGGCCTGGAGAATCCGAACAGTGTGATGAGTGGATTTCTGCCTGAATGCGGCGACGATCGCTGGGGGATGTTGGCGACACAATACCTATTCCCTACCCTATCCGATTCTGGGCCAGACTCACGTCATCGACTGGGCAAACATCCGGCGATAGCGTTCCTGCGCCGCTTCCAGATGTTCGCGCAGCGTAAAGCGGGCCGCTTCGACGTTCCGCCGCTCGATCGCTTGGTAAATCCGCCGATGCTCCGCCTGGACCTGTTCCAGATAGAACCGCCGCTGCTCCGGCGTTTCCAGATTAGGGCGGATCGATTGACGTGGGATGATCACCGGCCCCAGGAAATGCATGAAGCGACCGAAATAGGGATTCCCGGTGGCCGAGGATATCGCTCGATGAAAAGCGAAATCGGGTTCGACCGCGCTGTCCCCCGCGGCGATGGAGGCGTCGATGATCTCGAGGGAGCGCCGCATATGCTCCAGATCCGCGTCGCTGCGCCGTTCCGCGGCGATGCCCGCCGCTTCCACTTCGACGGCGAGACGAAGTTGGAGCACGTTCTGGACTTCCGTCAGCGAACGGACCTCGTCCGACACGATGCGAAAGGTTCGGTTTGCCCGATGATCCGCCACGAACACGCCGGAACCCTGGCGGCTGACGACCAACCCTTCGGAACGCAGCGAGGCCATGGCTTCGCGGATCACCGTTCGGCTGACGCTGAACTGCGCGATCAACTCGTGTTCCGTCGGCAGTTTCTCGCCGCTTGCAAGCCTGCCGGCACGGATTTCGCGGGCGAACCAGTCGGAGACTTGCGTCGTGCGCCTGACGGCGGGGGGAAGCGGGGATCGAGGAGCGCTTGTCATGATCGACTGAGTCGACTGAGGAACGATGGTGCTTGGCACGTCAGATTTTGCATGGTCATATGATGATATGTTTTATTGACTACTTTTGCGAGCATGGTTTGCAGGTATCGTCGCGGACGAACGCGCAGCCGACTCCCGGTTGCCGCCTGCTCGGCGCTTACCCTGCCGCCAAGCGCCGAAAGGATCGATTTTGGTTCCCCCAGACAAGCCGGTATTGCTGACCGGAGCGTCCGGCACGATCGGGCGCCTTCTGACCGAGAGATTGACGGCGTTGGGCTGGACCCTGCGTCTGACCGACCTCGTCCCTTTCCCATCGCCGTTGCCGACGGGCGCCACCTTCGAGAGGATCGATCTGGAGGACCGTACCGCCGTGCGCGACCTCGCCAAAGGGTGCGGGCTGATTCTGCATTTCGGCGGCGTTTCGACCGAGCAATCCTTCGAAGCGATTTTGGGCCCCAACCTACGGGGCGGCTTTCATATCTATGAAGCCGCCAGGGAAGAAAAGGCGCGTGTGGTATACGGCTCGTCGAACCACGCCGTCGGCCTCTACGAGCGTTCCACGATTCTGGATGACGACTGCCTTTTACGGCCGGACGGCTTTTACGGGCTTTCAAAAGCCTATGGGGAGTTGCTCGCGCGCCTCTATTGGGAAAAACATGCGGTCGAGAGCGTGCTCATCCGCATCGGCTCGGTCCTTCCCGAGGTTCCGGACGAGCGGATCTTGTCGACCTGGATCTCGCACAACGATTTCGTCCGACTCATCGAGTGTTGCGCGGCCGCACCGTCGGTCGGATGCATGGTGATGTGGGGCGCTTCGAACAACAGCCGGAGCTTCTGGCGGCGCGATGCCCGAGACCGGCTGGGCTGGACACCGCTGGACAGCGCCGACGACCAGGCGGACCGTGTCCTGGGCAGGGTGACGGACAGCCCCGTGGCAGAGCGGTATCAAGGCGGTAAATTCGTGATCGTCGATTACACGCGAACCGATTTCGCGCCGAGCGCCATGTTCCCCGACAAGGAATGAGTCGGGATTCCCGTACCGCCTGTCGCCCGCGGCATGAGAGCCGCGCATAAGCCTGCCCCTCTCCGCCCCCGGGGTATGCAGGTGGGGCGGAGAGGAGAAGATGGAGATCGGGGCACCGATCCGTCGCCGATCAAACAGTCGAAATCACCGCGCAACAGCTCTAGGCGGCATTCGCCGGCGCCAGACGGACGAGCAGATAGTCCAGATCATCGGCGCCCAACTCTTCGAATTGAGTGAGGATGCGTTCGATCATCTGCCGCCGATACCGCTCCCGGTCATTGGCGGCGCCGTCGAGCGTGGTTTCGTGAGCGACCTCCATGCCGACCTTGAAGGCCGGGAAGAAGGCCGATGGCAGTCCGGCGCGATCATAGAGCGAGCGGAACCCGTAAACGCCCGAATCATGGATCAGCCGCCGGGCATTGAACAGCGACACCCGGCCCAGTTTCGCCAGGGCCGCTTCGACGAAGCTGACATCGCCGAGGCACAGCGCGCGCAGGATCAGCGACGGCGTCAATCGATGCGCCTCGGCGATCTGGGCGACGAGTTCGATCGCCTCTTCGGCTGGGAAATGCGGCGAGCGTAGCTGCACCGTCACCTGCTCGCGGCTGCGCAGCACCAGTTGTGTCACCACCGCGTCGGGAACGTCCTGCCGCTTATGCAGATAGTCGCCCAGTCGCTCCGCGGTCATCGCCACCAGCCGTTCCGACAGGGCGACCGGAATACCGGGGCGGCGCGCCAGCGGCCCCAGCACCGCCTCGCAGGAACCGAACCGCGCATAAACCGTGTCGAGCAGCGGCGCATCGAGGGCCGCGCCCGGGTTCTGCACAAGGGCCGCCACAGCCGCCTGATTATCGGTATTGACCAGGGCCGTCGCGACGGAGGCGGAAACTTCCTTGCGTCCAGCCACCGCGATTTGCTTCGCCGAGACCCCGGCTTCGATGATCTCGATCAGATCCGCGTCCTGCAGGACCGTGGAAAACTGCAGGATCGGCAAGGCCACTTCCTCGACGTCACGCGCCAGCATGATCGCCAGATCATGCGGCAGAAACGGACTTTCCTTGAGCGCGTCCGCCAGGGCGGCGCGCACGCGTACCGCCGCGTCGCGCATCATGGCGCGCAGCACCTGCGCCGCCGCTTCTCGCTCGACAGCGGTAAGCGCACCGGCCGCGACACGTTCGCCAAGCCTACCGGCAGCCTTCACGCGCGCCGGTTCCGCCGGGTCCCCCAACAGAACCGCAACTTCCTCCTGACTAAGCCGCTCGACCATTTTCGACCACCTCCTGGGGGACTGAACGCGACCGGACCGCACCCGATAGCCCGTTACCAGAATGAGCGTGGACGTCAGCTGTTAACAGCTTATTAAAGCTACAGTTTGAGACGAGTATCGGGAATTTTTGTTGAAAATCCATGACTTAACGGATTGTCCAGGCGGCCCGGGCCTCTCTAACGGGCTGCCCGGGCAGCCCAGCGGCCGAGATCGCGCCGCAGATCGATCGGCAGCGACGATGTCACCTCCAGGCGGCGATCATCGAATACATGCACGCGGCCGCGCCGGCGGCGGCGCCAGTCCATCACGGCTTCATCCCGCGCATGGATCAGCTGCTCGATCTCGTTCCGATAAAACACCAGCAAGGCCGAAAGCCAGCGATTGACCGGTTCCTCGGATAGTTCGGCGGTGAACGCGAAGGCATCGAGCATTCGGACCACGTCAGGCGCCCGATACCAGGTCTCGCCAGTGACCCAGCGGTTGGTCGTAAACAGGGCGATCGGCTGGCCGGCGGCATCCAGGGTGATCGCGATCAGATGGCTGACCGGCCCCCGTTCCCGCCGGGCACGCTCGGTCGCCAATCGCGCCAGCGACGATGGGCCGGCGAGCGGCGGCGCCAGCGCCATCTCCGGCAAGACCAGCGGCGCCACGCCGAGCGGCATGCCGCCGGCTCCGAGAAAAACATGGAAATGACCGTGATCCGGCCCACGGGAGGGCGGCTTCGCCGGCGCGTCGGTCGGGATATCGACATGCGCATGGTAGTAATATTGCGCCTCGGTCCGCGGATCGTGCACCTCGCCGGGCGGATAATGGGTCCCCACCTCGAAGCCGCCCCCGGCACCGATAACCTTGTCGAGCACGCCGCCCGCGCCGAGCATCGCGTCAAGCTCCAGCAGCGCCGCCGCGGCCGCGTCGTGCCGGGAACGCGCCGACGCGGCCGTGCCGATCGCCAGGGAATAAGCGTGTCTGTTCATGCGTGCCCGTTCATGAAAGAACGATACCTGGATCGAGACACGGATGTCCCGCGGTTTTCCGCACCGCTCGACCGCCGCCACGCATCCCTCCGCCGTCGACCGGGCGTCAGGATGGGACGCCGGTGCGCAGGGTCCATTGCACGACCCGTTTCATCGCCGCGCCCAATGCCTCGTCGAAGGCATAGATGATCGCATCGGTGGTATTGACCGAGGCGGTGGCACGCTGGATATCGCTCCATTCACCGACGATCTGCCGTTCTGGCATCTTCACCAGGCGGACCGCCAGACGCACCTTGACGGTGGGCGGCGCATCGGGGTTCGTGTAATCTGCCTCGAAATCCCGCAGATCGGATTTCAGTACGTAATCGGCACGCAAGCCGACCGCGTCGCGTCCGACGGCCGCGATCTTGCCGGTATTCTCGAACGACTCGATCAGCAGCCGCTGCACCATAAGCGGCGCCCGGTCGGTCCAGGCGGAACCCGCGAAATAATCGATCGTCGTCGGACTATTCTGCAGCGCGATCCGCGTCGTATCGAGGCTGAGCGGCGCGTCAGGCTGCTCGACCAGCAATTGCCAGGACGCCTTGGGCAGATCCGCGTCATAGGTGTTCTTCGGCGTCAGGATGAACAGCTTCGGCGTGTTGTTGGGAAGGATATCGGAACACCCCGCGAGGAGACCGGCGGCGGCCAGACCAGCCATGAGACCTCGTCGAGTCAGACCGGGTCGAGTGCGAAACATCGTCAGGCTCATCGCGGCTTGTATCCCTCACGCCGGTCACCGAATAGAAAGCGCGTCGGATCGCGTTCCAACTCATTCGAAACGCGGGTCAACCCGGCCACCAGCGAGCGTGTCTCGCTGAGCAACTGGGTCAACTGCGTCAGGCCAGTCTGGCTGAAGTCGCGCAGCGCCGGACGGTTTTCCGCCAAGATCGCGTCGGCATCGTTCAGCACTTTATCCAGGCGCTTCACCGTGCCACCGGCCGAACCGATCAGCGCATCCGCATCGGTTCCGGCCACCGTGATGGTCTTCATGGCGGTATCCAGCTGCCCCAGCGTCCGATCCAGCGTGCCGACAGTCGCGGAAAGCTGCTTCGCCGCCTTGGCGCCATCCCCCAGAATCGCGTCGATGTCTCCGCTGCGGCCGGCGATGGTGCCGGAAATCGTGTTCAGATTCAGCAGCGTCCCGCGCAGGGCCTCGATACCCTGCTCGTCGAGCAAGCGGGCCAGCCCGTCGGCGACCACGATCAGCCGGTTGATCACTTCCGGCGCGCCATTGACGACCTGCTCGAACGCCGAGGCACGCGACGCGATCACCGGATAACGTTGCCCATCATGGGCGACCAGCGGCGGGCTGGCCGGATCCCCGGACGACAATTCGACGTAAGCCGCGCCGGTGAGCCCCTGGGTCGTGAGCGAGGCCGTGGTCGACCCGGTCACGGTGGTGCCGGTCTTGATCTCCAGGGTCACCACCACCTGTCGGCTGTCATGCGGATCGATGCTCAGATCGACGACCCGGCCGACCTCCAACCCGTTGAACCGCACCTGAGCCCCTTTGCCGAGGCCCGAGACCGAGCCGTGGAAATAGGTGTCGTAAAGCGTGAATTCCTGACTGAATTGAAGCCGGATCAGCCAGACCACCGAAAGGAGGGCCGCGACGACGATGACCAGGACGAAGCCACCCACCGCGACGTAATTCGCCCGTGTTTCCATGCTCGGCTGGTCCTAACGTTCGATCGGGCTGTCGTGGCGGGTCATGACGCGAGCGCCGCGTGGCCTCTTGGTCCATTGAAATAGTCGTGGATCCACGGATCCGGATCCGTGGCGAGCGCAGCTATTGTGCCGGTTTTTACCCGCTTGTCGACCAGCACCGCAATTCTATCGGTGGTTGCCCGCAGCGTGTCGATATCGTGGGTCACCATGAACACCGTGAGGTTCAGGCTGCGCTGCAGGTTGAGCACCAATTCGTCGAATTGCGCGGCCGAGATCGGGTCGAGGCCGGCGGTCGGCTCATCGAGAAACAGGATCTCCGGATCGAGCGCCAAGGCGCGGGCGAGACCGGCCCGCTTGCGCATGCCGCCCGACAGTTCGGAGGGATATTTCATCGCCGCGTCCGCCGGCAGACCAACCATGGTCAGCTTCACCGCGGCGATCTCGTCCATCAGGCGTTGCGGCATGGTGGTATGCTCGCGCAGGGGCACCTCGATGTTCTGGGCCACGGTCAGCGAGCTGAACAAGGCGCCGTCCTGGAACAGCACGCCCCACCGCCCCTGAAGCGCGCGCAGCCGCGTCTCGGTCAGGTGATCGGTCATGCTTTGGCCCAGCACCTCGATGCTGCCGCCGGCCGGCCGATTGAGGCCGATGATGGTCCGCAGCAGCACCGATTTCCCGGTGCCCGAGCCGCCGACGACGCCCAGCACCTCACCCCGCTCGACATCGAGGTCGAGGCCGTCATGCAGCACCCGGCCGCCCAGCTTGGTAACCAGACCACGGATTTTGATCACCGGCACCGGATCGGTCATTCGGTCAAATGCCCAACATCGAAAACATGATGGAAAAGAGCGCATCGGCGACGATCACCAGAAAGATCGACTCCACCACCGACAGGGTGGTCGCGCGGCCGACGCTGGCGGCATCGCGAGAGACCCGCAACCCCTCGTAACAGCCGACGATCGCGATGATGAAGGCGAAGACCGGCGCCTTCATCAGCCCGATGAAGAAACTCCAGCCGATCAGAGATTGGTTGAGTTGCCGCAGAAAGGCCGGAATGGTGATGCCGAGACCGAAATAGACCATCACGGCACCGCCCGCCAACGCCATGATATTGGCGAAGAAGGTGAGCAGCGGCAGCGTGATGATGAGGCCTGCGAGCCGCGGCAGCACCAGCACCTCGACGGTATTGAGGCCGAGCGTCTCCAGCGCGTCGACCTCCTCATTCACCTTCATCGTACCGATCTGGGCGGTGAAGGCGCTGCCGGACCGCCCGGCGACGATGATCGCCGCCATCAGGCCGCCGAGTTCCCGGCAGATCGAGATGCCCAGCAGGTTGACGGTGAAGATCTCGGCGCCGAAGCGGCGCAGTTGATCGGCCCCCTGATAGGCGAACACGATGCCGATCAGGAACGTCAACAATCCGAGGATCGGCAAGGCATTCAGCCCGGTTTCCTCCAACTGGGTGAACAGGGCGACGATCCGCAGCCGGCGCGGCCGCAGCAAGGTCGCCACCGCCTCTGCGCAAACCATTCCAAAAAAGCCCAATAGCTCAGTGGATTGCAGCCCGAGCTTAACGACGGAACGACCGATCTTCTCGAGCAGTGCCCCAAAGCCATTAGTGTTCGGATGCGTAACCGGTGGGTTATGGCAATCGGTCTCGATGGTCAGCAGCAACGGTTCGAAATCCGGGTGGACGCCGCGCCGCTCGACCGTCGCCCCGGCCCCGGCGAAGCGCCGCGCGGTGCGGAGCACCAGCCATGCCCCCGCGGTGTCCAGACGCTCGACCGCGGTGAGGTCGAACACGATCCGCCGGGCCCCGTCGCTGGCTAATTTCCCGAGCGTCTCATCGAGGGCGACGGCGGCGGCCAGCACGAAGTGGCCGCCAAGCGCCACGATCAACGCACCGCTCTCGCGCCGGGGACGAACCCAGGCGAGGTGCATCGGACGATCGAGATCGGATGCGGTCAAGGCAACCATGGCCGCAGGAACCTACACGAGACGGGTCGTCGGTGGATAGCGATGCGTCGATAGGCGATAAATCCCCCGATTACCGGACTTACCGACCGAACGATTCCTGATATTAGACTGCCAGCAAATCGACGCTCCCCGGAGCGAGTTCCCCGTCAAGGGAATCGCTCCAGCTCAATTAAAGCGCTGCGCTCAAGCGCCGCGCTAGGAGATCCGACCAGTGACCGAGATGAACATCAAGGACCATATCCGCGGCGTGCCGGATTTTCCTAAACCGGGCATCTTTTTCTACGACATCTCGACCTTGCTGGCGCATCCCCAGGCCTGGCAGGAAACGGTCCACCGGCTGACCGACGCGGTTCGGCCGATGCGGCCGGACCTGCTGGTCGGCATCGAATCGCGTGGCTTTCTGGTCGCGGCCCCCCTCGCCCTGGCGCTGGGCTGCGGCTTCGTCATGATCCGCAAGAAGGGCAAGCTGCCGGGCGCCACGGTGCCCCATGATTACGATCTCGAATACGGCACCGATCGCGTCGAGATCCATGTCGACGCGCTGAAGCCGGGCCAACGGGTCGTGGTCCTCGATGATTTGCTGGCGACCGGCGGCACGCTCGATGCCGCGATCACCCTGTGCCGCAAGGTCGGCGCCGACGTGGTCGGTGCCGCCTGCATCATCGAACTGAATTTCCTGCACGGTCGCGACCGGCTGGACGTGCCCTTCTATTCCGTCGTCGCGTACGACGACTAACCCCGCCTAGAGGTTTCGACAGGTTGCAGGGCGAGGCGGCCTGCTGGAGCAAACCATCACGCCACCTGGGGTCGCCATGCGATGACGCCTTCCGTCCGCGCCCGCACCTCGGGGGAGGCCAGACAGGTGGCGACGGCCTCATAGCCGGGGGCACCGGGATAGGGGGCGACGCGGGTCGGCGGGCTGTGATTGGCGGGGCAGAGGATGATCGCCTCGTCGGCGCCCACGGCGGCCAAGTCCAGGATCGCGCAGGAGCGCGTCATCAGGAACAGCGGCCGCCCGCCGGGCCCTCTGCGGCGCAGATGGGCGATCAGAGCCTCCTGGGTGGCCTGGTCCAGCCCCTGTTCCACCATGTCGACAACCAGGATGGCCGGACCTTCGGATTCCAATCCGACGAGCAGGGTGACCAGGGCATCCGACGCCATCGCTCCGTCCTCGACCAGCCAGGCCAGGGCCTCGTCAACCCGTGCTTTGAGCGCCGGGTCGGCGTCCAGCAGCGCCCGGGCCGCGGCACCGCCATCCACCGACCGGTCCAGTCCCAGAAAGGCGGCACCGGGCAGGGTCTCGGCCAGACGCAGGGCCAGCCGGGTCTTGCCGCTGCCCAGGGGGCCGATGATGTAGTTCAGTGCCCGGATGTCGCGCAGTTCGAACCGCTCTCCACCCCAGGGCCAGGGAAGGTCGAAGGCAACGCGGAGCTCGGCCGGTCCCAGCAGGCGCGCCAGTTCCCCGGCGTCCGGCACCTGGCCCCGGGCGAGGTCGGCCCGCAGGCCGCGGACCTTCTCCACGGTGCCGGCCAACTCACGGACCCGGCCTTCGAGTGTCGCCTGGTGTGCCGCTAGGGCCGGCTCCAGATCCTGGGCGTCGCCCCCCAGCACCCGCGCCACCTGGGCGAGGCTGAGGCCGAGCGCGCGCAGGGCGGCGATCTCGGCGGCTCGGACCATCTCGTCGGGACCATAGGCCCGCCATCCGGCCTCAGTGCGGCTCGGGGCGATCAGGCCGCGCTGTTCATAGAGCCGCAGGGCCTTGGCGGAGACGCCGAGCCGCTTAGCGGCTTCGGAAGGGTTCAGGAATGGGGCGGAAGAACTCACGACTCACCTCGTTGGTTGCTGACCGCTATCCTTATCGGGGCGGTCCCGGGGGCCGGGTCAACTGAAAACCAATCCTTGCCGAAGCTAGATCCGGCGGCCGGTGACCACGAAGAGCGGGTCGCCGTCGCCGGACGAGCCATCGAGCACCGTCACATCGCGCCACGCGCCGGACCGAGTGAAATAGCGGCGGACCAAGTCAATTCGGCCTCGATCATCCAGCACGCGCCACGCCGCCACCGCCTTGGTCGGAAAGCAGCGATTGGAAAAGCTCACGACCAGGGGTCCGCCCGATGTCAGGACGCGGCCGATTTCGGCGAACACCTCGACCGGCCGCACCAGGTATTGCACCGAGACGGCGATCACGGCCGCGTCGAAGCTGCCGGCCGGATACGGCAGATAGGGCTCGCGGTTCAGATCCTGAACGGTCCAATCGGTGAGTCGCGGATTGCCGGCGAGTTCCTCGGCGTTCATGCCCAGCCCGGCGATACGGCGATAAGCGATATCGTCCGGCAGATGGCTGACCCAGCTCGACATGAGGTCGAGAAGCGCCCCGTCCGGCGGCAATATCCGTCGATAGAGCCGGGACAACGCCTGGACGGCGCCGGGATCGATATGATGGACGAAGCGCGGCAGCCGATAGAACTCGGCATCGCGGCTCTCATCCGCCCGCAGAAACGCACCCCGCGGCCAATCCGATGACGCCTCGCCGGGCAGTCCATCCGGCTCCGCCTGGGCGGAAACCCTTGGATCGTTCACCGCCAACCTCTTCCGCTGAAATCCCGTCTCGATGGCTAGCCTACGATAGCGGCGGGATGATGGCCATCGAAGGGCTGCCATGAGACATGTGCCTCAGGCAGCCCTCCTAACCGGCAGGAGATGGTTGGAAGGGGCGTCCCCGATCAGCCGAACAGGCGTTCCGCGATCTGCACCGCGTTCAGTGCCGCCCCCTTCAGCAACTGATCGCCCGCCACGAACAGGGCGACGGATCGGCCGGACAGGTCGCTGACATCCCGCCGGATACGGCCGACCAGCACGTCGCCCTGGCCGGAGGCCTCGTTGGGCATGGGGAAGTGATTGGCCGCCACGTCGTCCACCAGGCGCACGCCCGGCGCATCGCGCAAGGCGTCGCGCACGGCCGCCGGATCGACCGCCTCCTCGAACTCCACCGTCAGCGCGATGGAATGCGCACGCAGCACCGGCACGCGGATGCAGGTGATGCCGACCGCGAGGTCGGGCGCGCCCATGATCTTACGGGTCTCGGCGATGACCTTCGCTTCCTCGCCGTTATAGCCGGTCTCTGGATCGACGGCCGCGTCGTGGCTGAACAGGTTGAAGGCGTAGGGGTGCTTCAGCACCGTGTTGCGGTACGGTTCGCCCGCCAGATAGGCGACGGTCGAGGCGCGCAATTCCTCCATGGCCGCGGCACCGGCACCCGACGCGGCCTGATAGGTGGCGGCGATCACCCGGCGAATGCCGAAGCGGCGGTGCAGCGGCCAGAGCGGCACGGTGGCGATGATGGCGACGCAGTTCGGAACGGCGATGATCCCGGCATGCTGCGCCATCGCCTCGGGATTCACTTCCGGCACCACCAGCGGCACGCCGTCATCCATCCGGAAAGCAGAGGAATTGTCCACGACCACGGCCCCTTGCGCCACGGCGATCGGCGCGTAGTGGCGGGAAACGGAGGCCCCGGCGGAGAACAGCGCCAGATCGACGCCGTCGAAACTGCGCTCGTCCAGCGCCTGCACCGCCAGATCCTGCCCGGCGAAACGCGCCACCTGCCCCGCCGATCGCGGCGAGGCCAGCAGACGCAGGGAGGCCAGCGGGAAACCGCGCCGCTCCAGGCAAGTCCGCAACTCGACGCCCACGGCCCCGGTGGCGCCGACGATGGCGACATGAGGGTGGGTAATCTTCGCGGAAACGCTTGGCAACGGGGCGGAAAGATCGTCAGGGCACATCGGCTCGTCTCCAGTTGTGCCGGAGCGGGCGGGATCCTGACTTGATAGCGACCCCGTCCGTTTTACCGGCGGGGTTTGGGGCTATCTCGGCGATATTACCGGACGCACACCAAAGCACCCCCGCCGAAGCGGATGGTCTTAATGGTAATGCGTTTGGCGAAGATCGCGATCATGCGGCGGACGCTAAGCAGCCGGCTTGCGCTTGTAAAGAGGCTTTGTGCACAGGGTTGAGACTTCAAATTAATCCGGACGGATACTATATTGAAAATGCTTTATTTTTTTTGACAGGCCCTTACCCGAGGCGCGTTGCGCCGTCGCCGGTCAGCAGCGCGCCATAGAGCTCGGGCCGGCGGTCGCGAAACAGCCCCCAGCCGTTCCGCTGCCGGCGGATCGCCTCGATATCGAAGCTTGCCACGATCACCGTCTCTTCGCCGCGATCGGCCTCGGCCACCTTGGCGCCGGTCGGGTCCGCGATGAAGGACGAGCCGTAGAAGGTCGTCTCGGTCGGCCGGCAGACTTCGTGGCCGACCCGATTGGACGCGATCACCGGCACCAGATTGGCACCGGCATGGCCCTGCATGACACGTTGCCAATGATCGCGGCTATCGAGCGTCGGATCCTGCGGCTCGGAGCCGATCGCCGTCGGATAGAACAAGAGATCCGCCCCGTTCAGCACCATCGACCGCGCGGCCTCGGGGAACCATTGGTCCCAGCAGACCGCGACGCCGACCCGGCCGAACCGCGTCGGCCAGACCTTGAAACCGGTATCGCCAGGCCGGAAATAGTATTTCTCCTGATATCCCGGCCCGTCCGGAATGTGCGACTTGCGGTAGAGACCGAGCCGGCTGCCATCGGCATCGAGCATCATCAGCGTGTTGTAATACGTGTTGTTGGCACGCTCGAAAAAACTCACGGGCAGCACCACGCCCAGTTCCGCCGCGAGGGCCGCCATGCGGTCGAGCATCGGATTACCCTCGACCGACCGCGCGAGATCGAAGAACTCGGGCCACTGATCCTTGCAAAAATACGGCGTCTCGAACAATTCCGGCAGCAGGATGATCTCGGCACCGGCGGCTGCCGCGCGGCGGACCATCGCCTCGGCCTTGTCGAGGTTGGCGGCACGATCCTCGCTCATGGCGAATTGCGTGGCGGCGACGGTCACGTTGGTCATGTCAGATCCCTTCCCGACCAGAAATTGGCCCCGAAACGGGCTGCTGCTGGGTGATGCAATGAATGCCGCCGCCGCCCAGCAGGATGTCCAGAACAGGCAGTTGGATGATCCGCCGATCGGGGAAGACCCGTGCCATCGTGGCCGCCGCCGGTTCATCCCGCGGATCGCCGAAGGCCGGCATGATGACCGCGCCGTTGGCCAGATAGAAATTGATGTAGCTGAGCGCCAGCCGCCCACCCGCGGAATCCCGCGGCGCCGGCTCGGCGATCTCGATCACCTCGAGCCGACGCCCGCGCGCGTCCCGGGCTTGCCGCAGCCGCGTCAGATTATCCGCCAAAACCCGGTGATTGGCATCGGCGGGATCGGGCTCGGTCAATGCCAGAACCACGCCCGGCCGGGCGAAACAGGCCAGATTGTCGACATGACCGTCGGTGCCGTCATTTTCCAGACCCTGGCCCAACCAGATGATAGTTTCGGTACCGAGCCACTCCCGCAGATTCCGTTCGATATCCGAACGATCGAGACTGGGATTGCGATTTTTGTTCAGAAGGCATTGTTCCGAGGTCAGCACCGTGCCCTGGCCATCGACATGAATCGAGCCGCCTTCCAGGACGAAGGGCGCTTTGAAGCTTGGCAGGTCGAGCCGGCCCAACAGGGTCGCCGCGACGGCGGCGTCGCGATCGTAATCCGGGTATTTGTCGCCCCAGGCGTTGAACCGCCAATCTGCGCCGGCGAGACCGCCTGCCCGATCGATCAGGAAGGTCGGACCGAAGTCACGCATCCAACTATCGTCGAGCGGCATCGCCTCGACCGTAACGGTCGGCCCGCAAACGGCCTGTGCCTCCGCGATATCGGCGGGGTTCGCCAGCATGGTGATCGGTTCGACCGACGCGATCGCCCGGGCGACCGTGGCATAGGCGCCCCGCGCCGCCTCGATCCGGCCATGCCATAACGGCACCCGGCAGGGCCAAGCCATCCAGCTCCGCTCATGGCGGTGCCATTCCGGCGGCATGTGGAAGCCGGCTTGCTTCGGCGTGATCCCCGGCGGAGTCATGGTGTCCCCAGTCATGGCTTCCCCTTATTTGACGGCGCGCAGCCGAGCCCAGGCCTTGGTCCGTGCCCGTTCGTAGGCCGGCGCGACCGGTGGATCGAGCACCAGTTTCGAGCGGATCGCATCGGGCGGGAACACGCTGGCATCGGATTTCAGCTCCTCATCCACGAAGTCGAGCGACAGCATGTTCGGGTTGGCGGTCTCGACCCGGTTGGTGATGTCGCCGATGATCTCGGGACGCAACAGGAAGTCGATCAGCGCCAGGGCGGCCTCCGGATCCGCCGCGTCGGCGGGGATCGCCAGCACGTCGACCCACAGCAATCCGCCTTGGCGCGGCACCGCATAGGCGATATCCAAGCCGGGGTCCGGCTCGTCGGCATGCGACCGGGCCAGCGCGTGATCGACGATCCCCTCATAGGCGACACAGACCTGACCATGGGTCAGCGGATCGATCCGCTGCGGTCCATGCAGACGCCGGAAATAGCCGCGCACCTTGTCGATCGCGTCGATCGCCTGGTTGAGATCGGCCTCATCGCGGCTGGCTGGATCGCGGCCGAGCCAGAGCAGCGCCGCGGGTATCAACTCCTGCGGCAGATCCGGCACCGCGATGCCGCAGGCGGCGGCGCGGCTGACGATGGCGGGATCGAACAATAGATCGAGGCTGTCGAGCGGCGCATCCGGTGCCGCCGCCTTCAGCTTCTCCACATTGATGCCGAGCCCGCTCATGCCCCAGAGATACGGCACCGCATAGCGATTCTTCGGATCGACGGTGCCGGTCAAGGTCAGCATGGCGGGATCGAGATTGGTGTAATTCTGCAGCTTCGCGCTATCGATCGGCCGTAGATGCTTGGCAGCGATCTGCCGAGCCAGTGCCGGAACCGCGGACATGACCACGAGGTCATAGCCGGGATGACCGTCGGCGAGCTTGCGCTCCAGCGCCGCGTCGTCCGCATAGACGTCGTACTGAACCTTGATCCCGGTCTCCGCCTCGAATTTGGCGAGGGTGTCATCGCCGATCTGATCAGCACGGTTCGCCATACGCAGGATACGCGGCTCGTCGGCCTGCGCCGAACTGGGCAGCTGGACGCTGCATGTGGCGAAGGTGATGACGATCGCACCCGCGATCCGCCGCGTCCGTCCCCTCGCCCACACCGTCATGCCACCCCCGAGCCCCAGTCAACCGCCGCCCCGCGTCCCCCGTGATATGCCCGGCATCATCGGCGCTGGCAACTTTCCTGGTCGTCGGGAGTGATATCGACTGCTCAGCGGCTGGACGGACGGCGTGGCGCGGACCCAGCATCGGACCCAGCATTGCCTGGCCGATCGCCGGCCCGGTCGGGTGCGTCGGCGGAGCCGGAGCGCGCGCCGCCCGGCTTGCGCTCCTCCTTGAGTTGCGGATTGCCGGTTCGCATCCCGGAATGTTCGGGGTTCATGTGTTTCGCCGCCTCGTTCTTCCGCGTGTGCTCGGTCGTCATGGCGCTGTTCCCGGTTGCGTCGGCTCGTCGCCGACCTCTCCCAGGGCTAACGCGGGGTGGGCGATGGAGGTTGCCCGGGTGCCGTTGCCGGCTATGCTGAGCCCTATGATCGAGCACCGCCCCACCTATCGCGAGCCACCTGTCTCGTATTATTGGGCGGCCGCGACCCCGCCCCCGCCATACCCGCCGCTCGCAGGCGATGTCGAGGCGGATGTGGCGGTGATCGGTGGAGGGTTCACCGGCCTTTCCACCGCGCTGCACCTGGCTCTGCGCGGTGTGACTGTCGTGCTGGTGGAGGCCCGACGCATCGGCTGGGGCGCCTCCGGCCGCAATGGCGGCCAGGTGGTGCCGGGCTACGCGGCCGATATCCGATCGATCGAGGCGAGCCTTGGCCTCGATACCGCGATGGCCCTGTGGCGGTTCGGCACCGATGCCACCGACCTGGTAGCGGAATTGGTCGCCCGCCATCGGATCGACTGCGCCTTGACCCCCGGCTTCCTCACCGCCGCGGTCAAACCGGCGCATGCCGAAGACCTCAATCGTCTGGCGGATCACCTGGCCCGGCGCTACGCGGTAGCGGGGCTGCGGCCGCTCGATCGCCGGCAGATCGCCGGGCATCTGGGCAGCGCCGTCTATCACGGCGGGTTGCTCGACCCGAGCGGCGGGCATCTCGATCCCCTGGCCTTGGCCCGGGGCTTGGCGACAGCCGCCGCTGGCGCCGGTGCCCAGCTGTTCGAAACGAGCCCCGTCCTCCGCATCGAACGTGGCGATGCGACAACCCGATTGCACCTGCCCGGCGGCCGGATCCGGGCTACGCATGTCGTGTTGGCAGGGAATGCCTATCTGGGCGGGCTGGTACCGGAACTCGAACGCGGCATCATCCCCGCCTCGACTTTCATGATCGCGACGGAGCCCTTGGACGACACCACCACGCGGGGTCTGATCCGCGACAATGTGGCGGTATGCGACACGCGGCATGCGCTGAACTACTTCCGACTGTCGTCCGATCGGCGGCTGCTGTTCGGCGGCGGCATCCGTTATGGGGGCCGCGAACCGGATGCACTGACAGCGATGCTGCGCGCGCGGATGATCGCAGTGTTTCCGCAACTGGCGGGAGCGGCTATCCCCTATGGCTGGAGCGGCCTGGTCGATATCAGCCGCAACCGGCTGCCGCAGCTCGGCCGGTTGCCCGGCGGGCTGTTCTACGCGCAAGGCTTTTCCGGGCATGGGATCGCCCTGACCCTGTTGGCGGGTCAAGCCATCGCGTCGGCGGTCGCGGGCGAGACCGGCCGATTCGATACGCTGGCGGCGATCCCGCACCGCGACTTTCCCGGCGGAAGGCAGCTCCGGGCGCCGATTCTAGAGATCGGCCGGCTATGGTACCGTCTGCTGGATATGCTGTGACTCGGCAGCCGCTTAGGGAGACCGCCGACATGTCCGATTATCCGATTCGTCGCGCCAGACCGGCTGACGTGTCCGCCATCACCGCGCTGGTGAACGCCGCCTATGCCCGTTTTGTGCCCCGCATGGGTCGGCCGGCCCCGATGCTGGCGAATTACGAGGTGCTGGTCCGCACCGGTGAAGTCTGGATCATCGCAGGACAGGCCGGCGCTCCGGCCGCTCTCGGCCTTCTGGTGCTGGAGCCGCGGGATGCCACGATGATGATCGAGAACGTCGCGGTACATCCGGATCGCCAAGGCATCGGGCTGGGCGGCAAGCTGCTCGATTTCGCCGAAGCGGAGGCCCGCGCGCGCAGGTTCCCGACCCTCACACTCTACACCAACGAGGTGATGACCGAGAATATCGCGATCTATTTGAAGCGCGGTTTCGAGATCGTCGAGCGGCGTACGGAGGATGGCTTCCACCGCGTCTATATGGCGAAATCTCTGACCTGAACCGTCACCGGCGGCATGGTTCATGCTGCGGCCGGCGCGCCTGGCAGATCGTCACTGAGGCAGATCGTCACTGAGGAGAGACTATCGATGAGTTGGGATTTGGCCGTGATGACGGCGAGCGAGTTGGCGGAGGGCTTCCGGCGCAAGCGGTTTTCCCCCATCGAGGCGACCGAGGCGGCGCTGCGCCGGATCCGGTCGCTGAACGAACGGGTCAATGCGTTCTGCTTCGTCGCCGAGGAGGAAGCGCTGGCGGCCGCGCGCGCGTCGGCCGCCCGTTATCAGGCGGGCACGCCGCTCGGCCCGATCGATGGCGTGCCGACGACCGTCAAGGATCTGGTGCTGACCAAGGGCTGGCCGACGCTGCGTGGCTCGCGCACCGTCGATCCCAAGCAGGATTGGGCGGAGGACGCGCCCGCGACGGCGCGGCTGCGCGAACACGGCGCCGTGCTGCTGGGCAAGACGACGACGCCCGAATTCGGCTGGAAGGGTGTGACCGACAATTCTCTGACCGGCATCACCCGCAACCCGTGGCAGCTCGACCGCACCCCCGGCGGATCGAGCGGTGGGGCCGCCGTGGCGGCGGCGACCGGCATGGGTGCGCTGCATATCGGCACGGATGGCGGTGGCTCGATCCGCATCCCGGCCAGCTTCACCGGAATTTTCGGTCTGAAGCCCAGCTACGGCCGCGTCCCCGCCTACCCGTCCAGTCCTTTCGCCGCCGTGTCCCATCTGGGGCCGATGACCCGTAGCGTCCGTGACGCGGCCCTGATGCTGAGCGTCATGGCCCAACCCGATCCGCGCGATGCCAACGCCCTGCCCCATGACGGCCGCGATTGGTCGATCGGCCTCGACAGCGGCGTCCGCGCCCTCAGGATCGCCTATGCGCCGACGATCAATCAAAGACCGGTCGATGCCGGCATCGCCGCCAGCGTCGCCTCGGCCGCCGTGGCCTTCGCCGATCTGGGTGCCACCGTCGAGACCATCGACCTCACCCTGCCTGAGGTCGATGAGGTGTTCGCCGCCCATTGGTTCGCGCCGGCCGCGACCCTGCTCGCCGGCTTCACCGACGCGCAGCGGGAGATGATCGATCCCGGGCTGCGGGCGATCGCGGCGGAGGGTGCGAAGCTGTCGGCCCGCGACTACATCGCCGCCGGTCGTAAGCGGGAAGGTTTCGCCATCACCATGAACCTGCTGTTCGAGCGCTATGATTTGGTGTTGAGCCCAACCCTGCCGATCACCGCGTTCGAGGCGGGTTATGAAACGCCGCGGACCGGCCCCTACGCCCGCTGGACCGGGTGGACGCCGTTCACCTATCCGTTCAACCTGACACGGCACCCCGCGGCCTCGATGCCCTGCGGCTTTGTCGACGGCTTGCCCGTCGGTCTGCAGATCATCGGCCCGATGCACCGCGACGATCTGGTGCTGCGCGCCGCCCGCGCCTTCGAGAGCGGCATGCCGATCCAGCTGCCCAACCTCGACTGATCGGCCGCTCAGGAAACTGGCGGAAACACGGTGGCGAGCCCGGCCGCGAAATCGATCGGCTCCACTCCCAACGCCCGACGCATCGGTTCGACATCGAACGCCTTGTCTTCCGCGAGACGCTGGATCGCCCCGGCGATCGCAGCACCACGCGGTAGTCGGCGCAGCATCGCGGCTGCCAGGTCGGTCGCGACGGATGGGACCGGCAGGATGACCGCGGGGCGCCCGATTGCCCGACCGATCGCCCGCACCATCTCGCCATAGGTGATCGGCGACGGGCCGGCGATCACGATCGGCCCGGCCGGCAGCAGATCGATCCGCGCGGCCGCCGCCAGGGCACGGGCGACATCGGCGACATGAACCGGCTGTACCAGCGATTTTCCGCCATTTGGCAGCGGCATGAAGGGCTGGCGGCGAAGCTGTGCCGCGATGCCGTGCACGACGCTCCCGACCTCGGGGCCATAGATCAGGGTCGGCAGCAGGAGGATGCCGGGGATGCCGGACACCGCGAGGGCAGCCTCCGCCGCGCGCACCTGATCGGCCGTCCAATCCGGATAGCGGGAGAACACCCGGGTCGAACCGGTCAACACCAGCCGCCGCACCCGCCCCGCCGGCAGCGCGGCCAGGATAGCGGGGGCGAACGACGCATGGGCGGTGCTGATGACGATCCGCGCATCCGCCAGGGCGGCGGCGAGCGGGATCGGATCGGCGAGATCCGCCTGCCGAACGACGACATCGCCCCCGATCTCGGCCGCGAGCCGGTCCAGCTTGACCCTATCCCGGCCGAGGGCGATGACCCGAACGCCATCCGCCGACAGAAGCCGGACCAAAGCAGCACCGAGCCGGCCCGTCGCCGCTAAAACGGTGACGGGTGGCGTCGGTGCCGGGGCAGTCGAGTCCGGGTGAACCCCGGTCAGGCGGCCGCCTTCAGAATCAGGGCCAGGGTTCCGAACAACTCGTCGACCTGCGGCTTGTCGATGATCAGCGGCGGCGACAAGGCGATGATATCGCCGGTCGTCCGGATCAATACGCCCCGCTCCCATGCCTTCAGATAGGCGTCGAACGCCCGTGCCGCCGGCTTGCCCGGGATCGGCTCCAGCTCGATGCCGGCGACAAGGCCGATATTGCGGACATCGATGACATGCGGCAGGCCCATAAGGGAGTGCGCCGCATCGGCGAAATAGGGGGCCATCTCGGCGGCCCGCTCGAACAGTTGTTCCTCCCGGTAGATGTCCAGCGTCGCCAGGGCGGCGGCGGCGGCGATCGGGTGGCCGGAATAGGTATAGCCGTGGAACAGCTCGATGGTATCCACCGGCGCATCCATGAACGCCTGGTAGATCTCGTCGCGGGCGACGACCGCGCCCATCGGGATGGTGCCGTTGCTGATCCCCTTGGCAAGCACGATGAGATCCGGCGTGACACCGAAATGCTCGGTCGCGAAACCGCTGCCCAGCCGGCCGAATCCGGTGATCACCTCGTCGAAAATCAACAGGATGCCGTGTTTGGTGCAGATCTCGCGCAGACGCTGCAGATAGCCCTTGGGCGGCACCAGCACGCCGGTCGAGCCGGCGACCGGTTCGACGATGACGGCGGCGATGGTCGAGGCATCGTGCAGCGCCACGATCCGCTCCAACTCGTCGGCGATATGCTCGCCCCAGGCCGGCTGACCGCGCGTGAAGGCGTTCTGCTGCAGGTTGTGGGTATGCGGCATGTGATCGACGCCGGTCAGCAGCGCGCCGAATTGCTTGCGGTTACCCGAGATGCCGCCGACGGAGATGCCGCCGAAGCCGACCCCATGATAGCCGCGTTCCCGCCCGATCAGCCGGGTGCGCGAGCCCTGACCGCGCGCGCGGTGATAAGCCAGCGCGATCTTCAGCGCCGTGTCGACCGATTCCGATCCGGAATTGGTGAAAAACACCTTGTCGAGCCCGGCCGGCATGATGGTCGCGATCCGCGAGGCGACCTCGAAGGCCAGCGGGTGACCCAACTGGAAGCTGGGCGCGTAATCCATCCGCGCGACTTGATCGCTGACCGCCTCGACGATCTTCTGGCGGCCATGCCCTGCATTGACGCACCACAGCCCGGCCGTACCGTCCAGGATCTGGCGATTGTCGCTGCTCGTGTAGTGCATGTCCTTGGCGGCGACCACCATGCGTGGATTCGCCTTGAACTGGCGATTCGCAGTGAACGGCATCCAATAGGCGTCAAGATCATTCGGCAGGCTGCCGCCATCCGCAGTCATCGTCGGTCATCCCTCAAGTTTGTGTCTACAAGGGTAGCCTAGCACGCTCGAACGCGCCGCAAAACCGCTGACAACAGAGGATTTCTCGACACCCGCTCCGTCGTCATGACGACAAAGCCTAGACATCGTCACTCATCGTTCCAAGATCACGACCGCCGTACAGAATCCGATCAAACGTCACCGCCCTATACGTCGCGGTCGGTCGGAGGCAGGCGTTGAGCGTGAAGCTTTCGGATTTCGGCAAAGACCTGATCGGCCGGAATCGCGCGATCAGGGGCGGCCTGCATGGCCGTAGCGACCGGTACGACCTCCTCACGCAGCCACCGCTCAACGGCGGCGTCACGTTCCTGCAAGGCGCGCAAGCCGGCACGAATGACCTCGCTGCTCGTGGCATAAGTACCAGAGGTAACAAGGCTATCGATATAACGCGCCTGTTCGCTCGGCAGGCTGAACGTTCGTTTCTCGGCAGCGGCCATCATGCGACCTTAACTATGAGGTTTATTGACGGTATGATAATTTCATACCGCTGAATAGAGGGCAAAATCGGCGATAGTCAGCCAATATCGGTACAGCTTGGGGACGCCCGGCGTGTAGGCATAAGATGAACGCGCGTTTCGGAACAACAGGGACGGAAGCATGAGCCTTTATCGCGGCATGGATCGGGCGGCACTGGATAAGGGCTACAGCAACAGCGCCGCGGTGCCCGATGTCGCGGCCATCATACGCGGTTGGGACGAGCGCAGCGTCGCCTTGCGCGCCAAGCGGGAGCATCGGGACGGCATCGCCTATGGGCCCGCCCCCCGCAACACCATCGATTGGTTCCCGGCTGGCCGAAAGGCGCCCGTCATCGTCTTCATCCATGGCGGCTATTGGCAGAGCAACGCCACCCCCCTGACGCATTTCGTCGGCGAGGCCGCCCTCGATCGGGGCATCGCGGTGGCGCATCTGGAATACACCCTGGCGCCCGAGGCAACCATGAGCGGCATCGTCGCCGAGATCGGGGCCGGCTTGGATTTCCTCGCCGCCAACCTGGCCGATATGGGCGGCGATCCGGGCCGGATCTATCTGACCGGGCATTCGGCGGGCGGCCATCTCACGGCCGCGCATTGGGCGCATCCCGCGATCCAGGGCGCCCTGCCGATCAGCGGCTTGTTCGAGCTGGAGCCGATCGCCCTTGGCCGCCTGAACGACCCGTTGCGGCTGACAGCCGAGGAGATCGACCGCCACAGCCCGATCCGCCATATTCCGCGAACCACCACGCCGATACGGCTGATCGTCGGCGGCGACGAATTGCCCGAACTGCGGCGGCAGACCGCCGATTACGCGGCGGCGTGCCGGGTGGCCGGCCAGCCGGTCATCGAGCTGCCCTCGCCAGGATACAATCATTTCACGGTCCTCGACGAACTGGCGCTGCCGCGAGGCCGGGTGCTGGGCGCGGTGCTCGATCTCCTGGGATGATTGTCTGCGCGCGCTGCCGCCTTCCTCATCCGCTGACCGCTTGGGCGCTGGCCCTGCTAGCCCCGATGCTATTAGCAGCGCCGCGCGCGGCGCTGGCCCAAGCGGCGACGGAAAAGCCGATCGTCATCGGCGTGCCGACGCCGACCCAGACCCAAGCCGGCCGGGATACGCAGGATGCGCTGGCCATGCTTGTCGAGGATCTCAACGCCCATGGCGGCATCCTCGGCCGCAAGCTGCGGCTGGCTGTCGAGGATGAGACCGAAACCCCGGCACGCGGCGTGGCCGCGATCGACCGGCTGATCGACAAAAAGGTCGATGTGCTGATCGGCGGCAACAGCAGCGCCGTGACACTCGCCCAATTGCCGCACATCATCGCTGCCAAGACGATCTATCTGGGCATCGGTGTCGTGGCGCCGACGACGCCGCAAGCCAAGGGCAAACCGGGTCCCGCCAGCCCCAAATACATCTTCCGTACAAATCCGATGTCGAGCGATCATCTGGCGGAAAGCATTACCGAACTGCTGACCACCCTGGGCAAGCCCGATCTGGCGATCCGCAAGGTCGCCTTCCTCGGCGAGAACGCGCCGGGTGCGCAGGAGCTCGTCCCGATCTTAAAGAAGTCTTTGGCGACGAAGGGCATCCAAGTGCCGGTGGTCGACTTGTTCGACCCCGAGACCAGCGATTTTTCGCCGCTGCTCACCAAGGCGCGCGACGCGGGGATCGATTTCATGGTGACGCTGCTGTCGCACAGCTCATCCGAGATCCTTGCCAAGCAATGGTACGACACGCGCTTTCCCGCCCCTTATGGCGGCTTCGACGTGGTCGCGGACGACGCCGATTTCTTCACCCGCGTCGACGGCAAGGCGATCGGCGAGATCGTCGGCACGCCGGTTCCAGACGCGCCGATCACCCCGGCCACTCAGCCCTTCTACGCCGCCTTCCGCGGTCGATACGAAGGCCGTCGGCCAAGCTACGCGGCGTTTGGCGCCTATGATGCCCTGCTGGCCTATAAGGCCGCGGTCGAGCGGGCACAGACCACCGCGGCCGACGCGGTAGCGACCGCGTTGGAGAAGACCGACCTGCAGGGCGTCCGTGGCCGGCTGGTGTTCGATGACCGCCATGAGGCCCGCTACGGTCCAGGCTATCTCCAGACGTACTGGCGACAATGGCAAGGCGGCGGCAAACGGGTCTTCCTTTATCCGCGGGAAAGCGCCACCGGAACCTTCCAGATGCCGCCCTGGCTTTCCAAAAAAACCAGCACCAATTGAGATGGCAATCAATCCGGCAGCCTGAGAATAAGGGGCACCAATACTCTACTCGTGGGCCGACCGAATGGGCAAAAATTTATTTGCCGCTATGCGGCCGTGGCACGTTGCTTGTGTCGACTGGCGTGTCCATTTGACTGCCATGGAAGACCCCCCGACGTCACCCGCCCGGCCCAAGCACGCCGCTCCCCTCCCGAAGCTTCTTTCGATCTTGTTCGGCATCGCCACCATTGCCCTGTTGTCGGCGGTCATCCTGACGGTCGTCGGTCCGGTCCACGCGGCGATCAAGGCGGGCGAACCGGCCCATACGGCGGTATTGACCGATGTCGAGCGCGATGCCGCCAAGCGAGGCGCCGTGCGGGAATACGAAAAGTCGGTCGCGCAGATCGACAAACAGGCCGCGCGCGGCGAACTGACACCCGAGCAGCGCGAGGAGAACACGGCTCTTCAGCGCCAGATTCTCTATAGATCCTTAGCACGGCTGAACGGCACGGCGCCGCAGCGGCAATCCGCTCATCAAGGGCCGGATATCGAGTGAACGGCCTCGTGGTTACACTTTAGTAACCATTCCAGAGCTAAGAAAGATCGGGGGGTTGAGACGATAAGACCGGTGGATCAACGCACCGTTATTAACTTCGATAAAACGGCGGGGCATGTTGATCATCTTTGTTACAGCGGTGGATATCGGTCGATCTCGCGAAGCTCCATCGCCTTTACCCGTTGCCCCCCGGCTCTGGATCAGCCTCGGATGCCGGATGACCGTCTGGTGAAGCCGGTCACATTCTCATCCGCGCCGACCGAGAGCGTGCCGAACAAACATTTGCCGCCCGAGGTCCGCCGGCAGCTTGTCGACATACTTTACATGTCGAGGACGCCGATGTTCCTGACATACGCGATTACCCTCGCCCTGCCGATCGTGCTCTGGCAACAGCTGCCGTTGAGCTTGACGGTCGGCTGGACCAGCCTGCTGTTCATCCTGTTGGCTGCGCGTCTGGCGATCGGGCATCTCTACCACCGCGTCAGACCAACCGCCGAGCGGGCCGCGCGATGGGTGCGGCTTTACTCCGCCGCGATAACCCTTTCGGGCATCGCCTGGGGTGTCACAGCGCTGTTCTTGCTGCAATTGCCCGACCCGTCGCAGCATATGCTGACGATTTTCGGGGTAACCGTCCTGGGCGGCGCCCTCGCCACGACCTACGCTGCCCATCCGCCGACGGTGAACAGCTTCATCCTGACGGCGATACTTCCGCTGGCGGTCGGCTGCGGTCTGCGCGCGGACGGTAATTATCTGACGATCGGGGCGTTGATCCTCGTCTACGCGGCGCATCTCTATCTGACCACTCGCACCACCCATCGCAAAATCATTCACGGGCTGATGGTCAATTACGACAAGGACCGCCTGACTCAAGAACTGATGGAGGCGACCGCCCGCACCGAACTGGCGAGCCGGGCAAAATCGGATTTCCTGGCGACGATGAGCCATGAATTGCGCACGCCGCTCAACGCCATCATCGGCTTTTCCGAGGTCATGGCGCACGGCTATTTCGGGCCGCTCGGCTCGATGAAATATGAGGAATACGCCAGGGATATCCACAGCAGCGCCAACCACCTGCTGTCGCTGATCAGCGATATCCTCGATAGCGCCAAGGTCGAGGCCGGCAAATACGTCCTCGATGAAGTTTCCGTCGATCTGGTCGCGGTCGGCGAGCAGGCGTTTCGTCTGGTCCGCGATCTCGCCCAACAGAAGGGTATCATGCTGTCGATCGACGCGAAGCAGATGCCCCTCGTCTTCGCCGACGAACGGGCCATCCGGCAGATCTTCCTCAACCTGCTCAGCAACGCCGTCAAATTCACGCGCATGGATGGACGGATCGACGTCGTCATCGGCCTGTCCGCCCGCGGCGCCCCACTCATCCAGGTGCGCGATACGGGAATCGGCATACCGGAAGCGGATATGGGCGGAATCCTGGGCAATTATCACCGTGCCAGCAATGCGTATCTCAGCGGCGATGGCGGCACCGGTCTCGGTTTGCCGATCGTGCGAAGCCTGGTGACGCTGCATGGCGGCGAGTTGGAAATCACCAGCCAGGAAGGCGTCGGCACCCTGGTAACCATCCGCCTGCCCAAGGCCCGTATGCTGTCGATGAAGCCGTCACCCGCTCACGAGCCGGAACCGCCGAAGGGCGACGACGACTTGCCCCTGCCCAGCAGGACCTTCGTTCGATAGACGAATTCGGGCAGGCTCCCGGCGAGGGCGCCCGCGACCATGAGATTGAGTATCGCCAGCACGCCAAATAGAGCGGGAATACGCAGGCCGACCGGGCCGAGCAGAATCCCCGCCAGCACCGCGGAGCCGACCAGGAACAGGGCATTCCAGATATTGTTCGCGGCGATGATGCGCGATCGGAAGGTGGGCTCGGTCCGCAATTGCACCAGGGCCTGCAGCGGCACCACGTAAAGCCCACCGAAAGCGCCGATCATGACGAGGTCGGCAATAACCAGCCAGCTCGCCGGATCGGCGACGAACGCGACAGCGCCACGCAGAGTGCCTCCCTGCCACGGCGCCGATTGAGCGATCGCCAAGTGCCCGCCGAACACACTGATGCCCAGCGCGCCGATCAGCACCAGGCCCGGCTCCAACCGGCCGCGCGACCAGCGGGCACATAACAGGGAGCCCAGACCGATGCCGACCGAAAAAACCGCCAGCAAGAGGGTCACGACATGCTCGTCCCCACCCAGGATACCGCGCGTAAAGCTCGGCAATTGGGTGAGATAGGTGGCGCCGAGCAGCCAGAACCACGAGACGCCGAAAATCGCGATCCCGACCGATCGCTCCCGCACGGTCAGGCGGGCCAGCCGCAGCATCTCCGGTAGCGGGTTCCAGTCGACGCGCAGGCTCGGCATGACCGGCGGCAACGTCGGAATGGCACGGCTGGTGAGATAGCCCAGCACGGCGATCGCCACCATAACGACACCCACCCGCACCGGCCCGCCCGCCCCGGCAACCAGCACCGCGCCGGTGATGGTCCCCAGCAAGATCGCCAGAAACGTCGCCATCTCGATCAGCGCATTCGCCTCGACCAGCTCGTCGTCGCGCAGAGCCTGGGGCAGCAGGCTGAATTTGACCGGCCCGAAGAAGGCCGCTTGGACGCCGGCCAGGAAGAGCACGACGACGGCGATGGCCATCGCATGCCACGCCAGGGCGACCGCCCCCAGCGCCATGATCGCGACCTCGGACAGTTTCAGCCAGCGGATCAACCGCGCCTTGGGCATGCGTTCGGCCACCTGCCCCGCCGTCGCCGAGGCGAAAAAGAATGGCAGGATAAACGCGCCGGCGCAGAGATTGACCAAAAGGTCAGGGGCGGCCGAGCTGAACACGATCAACAGGATGACCGCGTTTTTGAAGACATTGTCGTTGAACGCCGCGATCGCCTGGGTCAGGAAATACGGCAGGAATCGCCGATCGGTCAGCAGCCGCTTCCTCTCCGGCATTCTCACACTCCCCTGACAACACCGCGTCGGACCCGATCGGCATCCAAACCTTGCGGCCGGACGCTCCGCCCGGCCATAGTGCGGCATATCCCTACCCGTCCAAGGACCTGTTCGCCATGCCGTTGATCGACGAGACCGCCCGAGGCGTCTACATAATCTCCGCCACGCCTTTCACCGATACCGGGGACATCGACTGGCCGTCGACCGACCGGCTGATGGACAGTTACCTGGAGGCCGGCGTCGACGGCATTACCATCCTGGGTATCCTGGGCGAGGCGCCGAAGCTCAGCGGCGAGGAAACCAACGCCTTTGCCAAACGGGTGCTCGATCGCATCGACGGCCGCGTGCCGGTCATCGTCGGCGTCAGCAATCCGGGCCTGGGACAATTGGGCGATCTCGCCCGCCGGGTCATGGCCATGGGTGCCGGTGGCGTCATGGTGGCGCCGATCCCCGGCCTGCGGACCGAGGAGCAGATCTACGGCTATTTTGCCGCCGTCGCGCGCGAGTTGGGCGAGATTCCGGTGGTGCTGCAGGATTACCCGCAGACCACCCAGGTCTATATGTCGCCGACCCTGGTCAATCGGATGTTCCATGATTTCCCCAGCTTCAAGATAATGAAGCACGAGGAGTCGCCGGGCCTGCGCAAGGTCTCCGCGCTGCGGCGCGACGAGGCGGCGGGCAACCGTCGCCGGGTGTCGATCCTGGTCGGCAATGGCGGGCTGCACCTGCCGCAGGAACTGCGTCGCGGCGTCGATGGCGCCAATACCGGCTTCGCGTTCCCGGAAATGCTGGTCGAGGTCGTCCGCCGTTTCCAGGCCGGCGATCCGGAAGGGGCGGAGGATCTGTTCGATCTCTATCTGCCTGTTATCCGCCACGAGCAGCAGCTCGGCCTCGGCCTTGCCATCCGCAAGGAGACGCTGCGGCGGCGCGGCATCATCGCCTCGGCCAAGGTCCGCGCGCCCGGCCCAGCGCTCGATGCCGACGATCATGCCGAGCTTACGGCTCTGCTCGACCGGCTGGAGCGGGCCAAGCGCGCTCGGCTCTGAACCCCCGGCGACGAAGCATCTGACAACAAAGAATAAGGACGCCATCATGGATCTGGGATTGACCGGCAAGCGGGCATTGGTGATGGGCGGCGGTCGCGGCATCGGTCGCGGCATCGCCCAGGCTCTGGCGGCGGAGGGTGCCTCCGTCGCCCTGGTCTCGCGCAACCAGGCCGCCTTGGACGCGGCCGCCGCCGAAATCGGCCGGGGCGCCCCTGCGAGCACGATCGTCGGTGTCGCCGGCGATCTCGGCACCGCCGGATCGATCGAGACCGCTTTTCAAGACGTGGTGGCGAAGCTCGGCGGCGTCGATATCCTGATCAATAATTCGGGTGGGCCGCCGCCGAGCGGTGCCGCGGGGATCGACCCCGCGCTCTGGCGCAAGCAGTTCGAAGCCATGGTGCTGTCGATCATCGGCCTCACCGACCTCGCCCTGCCCGCCATGCGCGCCCGGAAATGGGGCCGCGTCCTGACCGTTGCCTCCTCCGGCGTCATCCAGCCGATCCCGACCATCGGCATGTCCAATACCCTGCGCTCGGCGCTGGTCGGCTGGTCGAAGACTCTCGCGGGCGAGGTCGCCGGCGACGGCGTCACGGTCAACATGCTGCTGCCGGGCCGCATCCACACCGAGCGGGTGGAAGAGCTGGACCGAGTCGTCGCCGATCGCCAGAAGAAATCCGTCGAGCAGGTCGCCGAGGAAGCCAGAGGGACCATCCCGGTCGGCCGTTACGGCACGATCGAGGAATTCGGCGCGGTAGCGGCGTTTCTGGCATCGACCAAGGCCGGCTATGTCACCGGCTCGCTGATCCGCATCGATGGCGGCGCGATACGGTCGATCTAGCCCGGCGATCCAACCCCGTCGCCGAGTTCGTCCAAAAGCCCGAGTCGTCACTCATTCCCGAAAGGTTGATGAAAGCTTAAGCGCCTTAGCATCCCCCCATCGAGCTGCGGGCTGGAACCGCGGTCAGCGTGATTGTCCCCACATCCGACCGTCTTCATGAGGCGCCGGCCCAGGGGAGCAATGGGTATGAGAGGGGGGATACTGTGCTTAAGAAGTTTACTGCATCATTGCTCATCGGGACGGCGATCATCGCCTTGGGCTGCGGCCCGGCTTCGGCAAGCGACGTCGACGATCTAAAGGCGGAAATCGCCTTGCTGCGCGCGCGCCTCGATCAATTGGAACGCAAACAATCGGCCGTCGCGGCCTCCCAGGCCAAGGGAACGGCGGCGGCCAGCCAGGCGGCGGCTTCGGCGGCGAAAGCTCAGGCCGCGGCTGACGATGCTCAGGCGAAAACTCAGGCTCAGGCCCAAGCCCTGGCGCAGGCACAAGCGAAGACCGCGGCACAGCCGACGACCATCACGGCCCAGGCCGCCGCCCAACCCACCGCAACCGGGTTCCTGCCCGGCCCGGTCGACGATCTCAAGAAGGGCGAGCCGGTACGAATTCTCGAGACCTCCGGCACCAGCGTTTCCCTTTACGGCTTGCTGGAAGCCACGATCAGCACGATCAGCAACTCCGACACAAAGGGCGATCGGACCACTGGGTATCAGGTGTCCTGGTTCAGCGGCAATCGCTGGGGCATCGACGGTCGGCAGACGTTGGATGCCGACAGCAAGCTCGAGATCATCGGCAAGTTGGAAAGCGAGTTCGAACTGCCGACGGGCAGCATGGATACAGCCGGCGTGCTGTTCAACCGCGATGCCTGGCTCGGCTTCCAAAGCCCGACTTACGGCAAACTCACCTTCGGCCGGCAGAACACCCTGCCCCGCGACTTCTCGCA
>Ga0179596_10000200_pt1 | contig 35078 bp, 23 predicted proteins | sample CZODoug1_1_08_16_FD_155494 | JGI IMG/M metagenome (GOLD analysis project Ga0179596, IMG submission 155494) | Vadose zone soil fungal communities from Angelo Coast Range Reserve, California, USA - CZODoug1_1_08_16fungal (Illumina Assembly) | ecosystem: Environmental > Terrestrial > Soil > Vadose...
GGATGGCGTATTCCAGAGCCTCCTTATAACGCATGTTGCGATAGAGGAGTTCGGCCATTTTCACCAGTGCCGGTCCGTAGTTAGGGTCTTTGAGCAATGCCAGGCCGAAGGCCGTTTCCGCCTGGGGCATATTTTTTTGGTCCAGGGCTTCGCATCCTTTCAGGTAGTTGCCGTAGGCAGAGCCCCAGTCAAAATCAGCGGGCGCCTCCACCGGCCGGGAAAGGTTGCCTGCAAGAGGAGAAGCGTCATAGCGCAAAAGATGGTCGCCGATGGTGACGACGAGATCGGTCGGCGCACCGGCGCCCGCCACCGAATCCGCCCCGGCTCCCGCGAACCGCACCGAATCCACGAACAGCCGTAAGGGCGCGAATGAACAGTATTTTTTATAAAGGGCCTTTCCGGAAACGGTGATGGATAGAGTATCGCTGAAATGTTGGACAGGAGAGAAGAAGACCTTCAGCCATCCATTTTCCTGAAGGATATTCAACGCGCCATATTGATTGGCGGCTACGAACCCGCGGGTGCCCAGCACCGGGTACCAGTTCTCTTGCCAGGTCTCCGTACCATAAGGGGCAAAGGACCGGTGTTTGAAAGGAGTACGGCTGCTGCCCTCGGCATTCTGGTTAAAGAGCCGTCCCGATTGCAACTCTACATATTGCCCGTCGGTGTCGGTCAGCAGCTTTTCCCAGATCATGCCTTGCCGGGAAAGTCCCCATATCCAGATCTTTTTTCCCGCCTTGTCATCATGGGCTCCCCAACGGACCATCCCCAGGTCATCTTTGTGCCAGTAGGCGCCGCTGAACTCCGTGTATTTGCCAAAGACATGATAGGATTTGTATCCGCCGAAATTATTGCTCTTGTACCAGGAGATCTCTTTCCCATTGCTTTTATTGACGGGCCAGTCTGAATATTCTCCTTCATGTCCGAGGTAGCGGTTGCCCGGATAAACGAATTCCAGGTCATCGCCTGCCTTCAGTCCTGCGTTCATCCAATGGTAATAAGGTTGTTCCAACGCCGTGGTATTATACCAGAAGGAGCGGGTGCTGAAAAGGGCCTGGTCTTTGGGAAGACGGATCTCCATACGCCAGTAGCTGCGGGATAGCAGGTCGAGGGTGCCGATCGTACAGCTAACGCTGCCGTCTTCATTGACCCGGGTGACATAGTCCACCGGCGTGGCGCAATTAGGCGTATGTCCGATGATGCCGTAATTGGCTTCCAGTCCGCCGCTGGTCCAGGGCCCGCGCATGGCGACATCCCTGAATTTTACGGCATGATTGTAATATAAGTAGGGACGGCCGGAGGATCGTTCGATGGCGGCCCAGATCTTGCCGCCGATCTCCGGCAGGATGAGCAGACGGATATAGTCATTTTGCAGCTCCACTACTTTCCAGGATTTGTCGACGGCTTTATCGGTGAAGCCGTCGTAGCGGAAATAGGGGTATACCTGCGTGAGCAGCGGGATCGGACTGGGATCCGAAAAGGGATAGGTGGGGAAGGACTGCTGGTATTCCCGGATCGTGGAGGGGTGCTCGACAGGGACCGTTTTGCCGGCTGCAGGCTGCTCATTTTGTGCAAACGAGGAAGAAGCTCCTGCTGACAGCAGACCGGCCAGCAGGAGCTTAATGAATCTATTCATAAAAAGATTATTTTCTACTTATCAGAAACCATAAATTTTCGCGGCGCCATCATTCACGCCGAAAACCAGTTTTTTGCCCACCTCCACCATTCCGCGGATATCGTCCCGCAAATGGAGCCCGCTCTGGTATTGAGGTACATATTTAAACCCGCCTTTGCCGTCATTGAGCAGCAGGACGCCATGCCCCGCCCGGTACCGGCCGAAGCGGATCCGGGTCCATTGGTTGCCGCCGGCCAGCACCAGGTCCTTCTTTCCATCCCCGTCGATATCCTCCGCCACGATGGCATAAGTGGGGCCATACTGCGCCTCCTGCGGCAGCACCCTTGGCAGCAAGCCGGAATCACCCTTGTTCTCCAGCCAGACGGACTGGAGCATCTCTGCTTTCAGCAGGCCGGCATCCTTCAGCTCAGCATCGCTGAAAAGATCGTGGATCGTGGCATCCGCATAGCTACGGTATTCGATGAATTTCTTTTTAAGCATAGGCAGCTCTCCCGTCAGGTCATCCCGTGAAGCCGCGGGATAGGATACGCCGCCGATATAATAGCAGAAGATGGGATCCACGATCCCGTTGTTGTCAAAGTCTTTGTAATAGAGTGTCAGCGGCTCCTGCTGACTTGCCCGGAACTGGTTGTTGAGGCCCTGGTTGCCCAGGATCAGGTCATCGTCTCCGTCGCCGTCGAGGTCGGCGGCTATCACGCGGTTCCACCAGCCGGTAGAAGGGAATTTGATATATTTCGCGGAGGCGTCTTCCAGCTGTCCGTTGCTGTTATGAAATACGGTGACAGGCATCCATTCCCCTACCACTACCAGGTCGGGCCGTTTGTCATGATCCAGGTCGATCCACACGGCATCGGTTACCATGCCCAGTTTGGCCAGGGCAGGGGCTACCCGGTCCGTTGCATCGCTGAAATGTCCCTTGCCGTCATTCAATAAGATCCTGCTCCCGGGAGAGAGCGGGTACTTGCCCGGGACCACCCTTCCTCCGATAAAGAGGTCCAGGTCTCCGTCGCCGTCGAGATCCGCTGCTTTCACGCAGCTGGCATTCAGCAAAAGGGCAGGCACGGCGCCTTCGGCGCGGCTGAAATGACCCTGGCCGTCATTCAGGTACAGGCGGCCCTGCAGCTGGGGATCTTTTTCATCGGGTTCGTAACCACTGGCTGCTATATAGAGGTCCGGATCGCCGTCGCCATCGGCATCGAAAAATTCGGCGGCGCCATCCTGCGCCAGGGAGTCTTTGACAAAGGCAGGTTCCGGAAAAGGAACCAATCCGCCGGTGGCCGACTGCACCCATAGCTGTGCCGGGTGTCCCTTCGACCCTCCTATAAAGAGGTCTTCCCGGCCATCGTGGTTGATATCCGCCCGGGCCATGCAAGGTCCGCTGCGGGATAAATAATTCAGCAGAAGAGGCTGAAGATCGAAATCGGAAAAATTGTTTTGGGTGTGTACAGGCCCCGGACCGGCAACCACCGTCAGCAAAGTCGCCCGGGCGCCGGAAACAAGGGCTGCCCCCAACGCCCCCGGGGCAGCGGAAGCATCGGCCGGCGGAATAGCCCCCCGGGGGTGGCCTGTCTTATAATCCCATACCCCGGCGGCGTCTTTCAGCGCTACCTTTACGAGTTGGTCGGTCTTGACTGCCCTAAGCACCTGGAACCGGTCGTTGGGCCAGATCACCAGCACCGAATCGATCAGGGTGTGATGGCCGATCCCGAAATTCAGGACGGGGTCTACCGATGATTGAAATCCTCTGACAGGGAAGGCTTCCTGGTAAAAGATCGTGTCCCGGCAGAAGAGCTTCACCTTCGAACCGATTCCTGTGCTGTTCTTAGCATCTCCCTGCAGCTGGATCTTACAATAATGCCCCTTGCCCGACTGACGGTTATTATTCCGGTAGATCCCCGCATATTCATTCGTGTTATTAATCACCAGGTCCAGCGCTCCGTCATTATCCAGGTCCACATAAGCAGCGCCTGCGGAGACCGTCTTCTGCGTAAGTCCCCAGGCCTCGTTCATTCGGGTAAAAGTATTGTCGCCATTGTTGTGATAGAGATAGCTTGTCCCCGGACTGGAAGGCATTTTGCTGATCGTCTCTTTGACGGCCTCGTCTTTGGATTCGTCACTCCCGCGTACGGCTTTATCCGCGGTATATTTCAGAAAATCCATGTCCGTATAATCCTTTACATAGCCGTTGGTCACCAGCAGGTCTTTGTTGCCATCGTTGTCAAAATCCGCGAACAGGGCCGACCAGCTCCAGTCGGTATTGGAGACGCCCGCCAGCTGACCGATCTCGCTGAAAGTGCCGTCGCCGTTGTTTTTTTGCAGCATGTTGCGGCTGTATTGATAATAGAATCCCCGGTGGAAGAGCTGCTGGAATTTATTAAAGTTCTCCGCGCCGCTATGCATTTTCTGCGTATGGTTGTCTTCGGGCAGCATGTCGAGGGTCAGCAGATCGACCAGCCCGTCATTGTTGAAATCGGCGGCATCGTTGCCCATGGAGTAGAGCGAAGTCTGGTCCATACAGTCACTGAGCCGCTCGGTGAAAGTGACTACCGGCTTGCCGCCGGAGGAGGCCGGGGCCGTCGGACCGTTATTCATAAAAAGATAGTCGGGTTCGTTGAAATCATTGGAGACATAGACATCGGGCCATCCGTCATTGTTCAGGTCCGATATGGCGATGCCGAGTCCGAAAGTGAGGACATCCGAGTGAATGCCGGCTTGTGCCGAGACATCCGTAAAGACCGGGTGATGTAAGGAATCGTTCCAGTCGTTGCGGTATAATTTACATTCAAAGGCCGGTTGCCCTTCTTTTCTCCAGCCAGGATTGTCTACGGCACCGCTGGCATATTTATGGAGGGAGTGATTGATGAGGAACATATCCAGGTCTCCGTCCTTGTCATAATCAAAGAAGGCGGCCTGTGTGGAGAAGCCGTCATTAGCCAGCCCATACTCCGCCGCTTTCTCGGTAAAAGTGAGGTCGCCGTTGTTTATATATAACAAATTCTTTCTCATGACGGCATTGGCATCCGCCGAACGGCAGATATAGATGTCCATTTTACCATCGCCGTTGATGTCGACCATGGTGGCGCCGGTGCACCAGCCCTCTTGAGCGGCTACCCCGCTCTTTTCGGTAATGTCTTCGAATTTGAAATTCCCTTTATTGAGGAAGAGGCGGTTATGCACCATATTCCCCGTGAAGAGGATGTCGGGCAGTCCATCGTTGTTGATATCCCCGATAGCGACGCCGCCCCCGTTATAGAAATAAATATAGTTCAGCACGTTCAGGGATTCGCCGTCGAAAAGTGTATTCTGGAAGTTAATCCCTGTCTGGTCCTTATCCAGCTGCGTAAAGAGATGGGAGGAGTCTTCGCGGCCGCAGCCGGATGCCATAAGGAGTGCTATCAGCAACAAGGGCAGGCCGAAGGAGCGCAGCCGGATCCTGTGTAGAGGGTGTGCAGTATGCATAAAACAAGTTAAACAAAAAATCCATCCTGAATTTCAGGATGGATTTTTTAGAAGAGATTTTTTATTAGTTCTTATCCCACCAGAGTGGTGTCAATTCATTGTCGGCACCGCCTAACAGCGAAGCGGCAGCCGTGACGGCAGGACCATTCGTCTGTTTTTCGGAATCCAGGAAGGGGATTCTCCGGACCCACATGGTAGTGGGGTCGGTGACCAGCGAACGGGAATCCACATTGACGACGGGGTACAGTTTCATGACATGACTTCTGCGCCAGTCTGCCCAGGCCTCCATCCCATCCGGGAAAAGGCCCAGCCATTTCTGGGTCATGATCTGTTGCAGCTCCACGGCAGGATCCGTGCTCCAGGCGATAGGTACATTGGACACCGCGGGAGAGCTGAGGCCATCGCCGGGTGCGACCGGTGTATTCGTGCTGCTGATATACGAGGTTACCGCAGCGCCGGTGATACCCCATTGTGCCATGGAGTTGGTGATACCGGCTTCATACAATTGCTGGGTAGTGAGTGAACCCATATTCCAACCCAGCAGGGAGCCTTCTGCCCGCAGGAAATAAGCTTCCGCCGTTTCGATGACGTTCTGCGGGGTACTTGCGTAAGTGGCCGTTCCAACGATGGTTCCTCCCACGGTGACACTGGTGGAGGCCCAGCGGGATCCCTGATGGGAGTTGTTGGCTGCCAGGTTCGGCTTCACGCCTAACTGGTCAACGGACAATCCGTTCCTCAAACCGCTGTAATTAGCAAAGATGCCCGGAGTCGGGTCGGCGCTGGTGGCTGTAGGAAGAAAATAATCCACGATACGGGGATCCTGGTAACCCTTTAAGACGGAGGCCATGGTGGCGCTCATCCGGAACTCGTTCCAGTCCGACATGATCGAAAGGCCGTTGTTATCGCCGCCTACGGAAGACCGCAGGATCAGGGCGTCATCGCCGGGACTGGTGGTCATTACACCCGCGGCAACTGCTGCCTCCGCTTCGGTCTTGGCCCGGGCCGGGTCAACCTTCGATATACGCAAGGCGCACCGGAGACGAAGGGTATTGGCAAATTTGATCCATTTGCTGACCTTGCCGCCATAGATCTGGTCATAAGAGGAGTAGATGGATGTAGTGCCGGCCAAAGGAGTCAGAACAGCCACAGCGGCAGTCAGCCTCTTGAAGAAGTCATCATAGATCTTATCCTGGGGATCGTAGGCCACGGACGGGGATACCGTGCCGATGCTGAAATAAGGGATGGGTCCCCAATAGTCGGTGGCTTTTTGAAACGCCAGTACCCAAACGATCTCGGCCAGTGCATGTTCGGCAGAACTGGAATCCGTATTGGCAAAGAGGGTCTGTAATTGCGGCAATACATCCGTGTAATACGGATTGAAATTGGCGCCGACCCAGGCCTGGTTCAGGAAGAGACGATCCGAAGCGAAATAAGTGGCCTCGCAGGCAAAGTATTGCGCATACTGATCCGCAAACAGGTTCTGCGCGACCTGGTAATTACCCGCATTGACGGTGGCTACGTCTGCCGCATGTGCAAACAAAAAAGGCAGTGTGGCCGGCGATACCGTCGCAATGCTGTTCTTATCGGTATTGGTCTGTTCGAACTTCTTGGTGCAGGACAGGCCGAATAGCAGCACACTGCCCAATAGTGCCGCCTGCAGGCGTGTGGTCACTAGTTTATTGATATGTCTCATATTCATAAATTTTTTCGTTTTTCGGGTTTAGAAAATGACCTTCAGATTGAATCCCAAAGTGCGGGTGGAAGGTATTGCGCCATATTCCGTACCCTGGAAAAGGCCATTCCCATTGGCCACGTCAGGATCCATCCACATCTTGCGTTTACCCAGGCCCGGGATATCCAGGATGGACTTGCCACGATAGATCCAGAAGAGGTTACGCGCCACGGCCGAAAAACGCATGGACTTGATGATATGCGTATTAGCTACGGGGATATCATATCCGATCGAAAGTTCTCTTACCCGAAGGCTGGTTGCATTGTAGGCATAGAACTCACCCGTACCGTAACGAAGCCCGGAAGCGGTCTGCCAGAATTTCTGAGCAGTGATGGTTTGGCTGACGGCTGCTCCCGAAGCATCGACGCCGCCCAGGTTCAGACCGCCTTCACGGAATTTCTCCGTGCCCTTGGTGATGCCGCTAAAGGACAGGTTCATTTCCGTTCCAGATACCAGGATCCCTCCGATACGGCCATCGATCAGGACCCGCATGGAGAACTTCTTGTATTGGAAGGTATTGGTCATACCCACGACCTCTTTGGGATTGTAATTACCGATATATCCGAGAGCCGCTGAAGTGGCTGGTGTTCCATCGGCATTGACTATATGTTGACCTTTCGCGTTCCTCGCCCACTGAAAAGCATAGAGGTCGCCAAAAGCTCCTCCCTCTTGTACGACAGGCAGGGCCGAACGGTTATCCGCGCCGCCGAGAGCCGTTTGCTTAAGGTAGGGACTAAGCGTGATCACCTTGTTGCGGTTCAGGGAGAGATTGACCGCTATATCCCAGGTGAGATCGGTGGTCTTGATCGGTGATGCGCTGATCGTCAGCTCCACCCCATGGTTTTCGATATTACCGGCATTGATATATTGCTGGGAATAACCGGTGCCCACCGGCAGGCCGATTTTCAGTAACTGGTTAGTGGAATTGCTCTTGTAATAGGTAGCGGCAAATCCGACCCGGTCATTTATAAAGCGGGTTTCCAGGCCAAACTCATAGCTCTTTACCAGTTCAGGTTTCAAACCAGGGATATTCAGAATAGTGCTCCGGGCGATGCTGCCATTGCCTGCTCCCTGAACGTAATTGTAAGCGGCATTCGTTACGCCGAATTGACCGCCATTACCCACCTGCGCATAGTTGGCGCTAACCTTTAAGAAAGAGATCGCTTTCGGCATCCCTTTGATCAGCTCCGAGAGGATGGCGGATGCACCGATGGAGGGATAATTATAATGGTAGGGGCTGGGCAGCCTGGAATCCCAGTCATTGCGCAAACTCGCGTCCAGGAAGATAGCGTCCCTCCAGGACAGGTTGGCCTGGCCAAACACTGACTGAGTCACGACTTCCGTGCCGAGCTGGGTCGTGCTGGGATTGCTGCCGAAGGAAAGACTGAACTTATTAGCCACAAAGAGGCCATTGGAAGAGGCGATCGTCTGATTGTAAACTTTGTCCTGGTAGATCGTCCCTGCATGATAGCTGATCTTCAGGTCCTTGGTGAGCTGGTTATTTCCTTCCAGGATCAGGTCAGCCCATTTGTTGGTGCTGACGAGATTGGTAAGGCCATAGGAACCGCCGGCATTGGTGTTCCAGAGCAGGGTCCCCTGCTGGTATTTCTCTTCGATCTGGTCACTCGTCCGGTCCAGGTTGAACGATCCGCGGACGCTGAGCCAGGAGGTAAGCAGGTATTTGACCGATGCGAAACCGATCACCCGGGTACGGGCCTCCCCGATGGAGGTATTATTGAGCATCCAATAGGGGTTCTGGTAAATCGAATTTTGCGTAGAAGGCCAGTTGGTAGGCGCCATTACCCCAAGGGAATTGGGAGCCTGGTAATTCCTGGCCTGGGCTGTGCTGACGCTGCGCGGCATCTCATATGCATCGAATACCGGGCTGTTTTCCTCACCGGTGCGGGGACGGCCGTTGATATTCGAAGCGATATAAGTGACCTTGGCATCGGTGGACAATTTGGACGAGATCTGGTTCGATATGCGGAAATTGATATTATGACGGTTCAGGTCATTGTTCCGGATAATGCCCTTGGCATAGTTGTTCGTGTACGAAAAATAGCTCTGTACTTTATCGGAACCGGCTGAGATCCCAACCGAATTATTCAGGCTCAGGCCTGTCCGGAAGAAATCTTTCACATTGTCCTTCTGGGAGCTATAGGTAGCCTTATTATATAGATAATCAGTATAGCTCTGTCCCGTCATCTTCGCTCCCCAACTGGAGCCTGTCTGGCTGGAATCGGCTGCGATCAGTCCGCCATTACCCTGGCCGTAGCTGTTCTGGAAATCAGGCGTGGCAAAGGGTTTTTCAAAGCCAATGCCCGAGTTCACGATAGCCTCGCTGCGGCCTTTGTGTCCCCTTTTGGTAGCGATGACCAGCACTCCGTTACCCGCTTCGCTGCCATATAAGGCCGCCGCGGAAGCGCCGCGCAATACCGTCATAGACTCGATATCGTCCGGGTTGATGTTCGAAGCTCCATCCGAGCTCTGTACCGACCCGAAATCATTACCGGCTGCGCTATAGGTATTGTTATTGATGGGTACTCCATCGACGACGATCAGGGCGGTGCTGGATCCCTGGATGGAGCGGTTACCCCGTAGGATGATCTGCGCACCACTGCCCAATCCGCCCGATCCCTGGTTGATGACGACATTCGCCACCTTACCCGAAAGGGAACCCAGGAAGTTGTCGGTAGACCGGACTTCTGTCAACTGATTGGTGGGTACAGATTGCGCGGCATATACCAGGGTCTTCGACTGACGGGTAATACCCAGGGCCGTCACGACGACCTCTCCGAGTTGCTTGGTGTCGGCGCCCAATGTGATGGCCAGGGCGCCCGCGCCTGCCGCCGCTGAAAATTCTTTGCTGGCATAACCAATAGAAGTGACGATCAGCATCACCTTGTTTTCCGGCGCCTTAATGCTGAAATTACCGTCGGCGTCCGTAGTAGTCGCCTTTTTAGTGCCTTTAATAATGACAGTAGCCCCGGCTAAGGGTGCTTTGGTCGTTTCATCCGTAATTTTCCCTGTAATCGTCCGTTCCTGTGCGAAGGCAATGCATGAGCATAGTAGCAGGAACAGAAGCAAGTGAAGTTTTTGCCTGATCATAAGCAGTTTTTAATGTGTAATAGAGTGTCGTTCCGGTTGATACTAAGTGGGTGTCCCTACGAAGTATAGTTATGTGTATCTAAATACCTAATTGTAATGTAGTTTATTTAACAATTATTTATCTCCACAAACGTTTGCGTGACTTTTGAACCTGCGGGGAGCTATTTTGATTTTTTCTTGTGGACGACCAGCTGGCCGTTGATAACGATATTCTGGAAAGTTTCCGGGGCCGGGGAAGGGCCTTGCTCGGGGACGCGATGCATGAGTTCCATCAACAGGGCTGCCGCTTTGGACCCCTGTTCGAAAGGATATTGTTCTACGGACGCCAGGGGTGGAGTCTCAAGGTACCCGCTGATCCATAGATTGACATAGCTGACAAAGCAAATATCCTTATTGATCTTCAATTTTACCCGGCGGGCATACTGCATGGCGTCCAGGGCCACATAGTCATTGATCGCTATAACGGCCGTAGGCCGGGGTTTCTGGCTCAGCAGTGTCTTCATGGCCTCATAGGTGCTTTCCGGGGTGAGGTCCGTGGACACGATAAGGGACAAGTCGATCTTCAGCCTTTTTTTGATCAGAAGCTGTTTGTAAGTCTCTGTTCGTTGGCTGGAAGAATTCATTTCATCCGGCCCGTTGATGATGCCGATGCGGCGATGCCCCTGGTCGAGGAGAAATTCAATGGCTTCCCGGGTGCCGCTGGCCATATTGAAAGAGACCTTATTGAAGTCGGGCAGGTGAGGCACCCGGTCGAAAAAGACTACAGGGATATTATATTTCTCCAGGGCAGTGAAATGATCATAGTTCTTGGTGTGCTTACCCAAAGAGACGATGAGGCCGTCCACCCGGTAATTCTTCATAGTAGCGATGATCTGCTTTTCTTTCTCGGGGTCATCCTGGGACTGCCCGATCAGTACGCTATAATTATTCCGGGTCGCGATCTCTTCGATTCCGCTGATAGCCTTGGAAAAAAATTCTTCCTTGAGATTGGGCAGCACCACCCCGATGGCAAATGTTTTCTGTTTTTTGAAAAAAATAGCGCTCTGATTGGGCTCGTAATTCAGGTCCTGAGCCAGTTGCTGAACCCGCATCCTGGTGCGAAGCCCGATGCTGGGATGATTATGTAAAGCCCTTGAGACGGTGGAGACGGATACATTCAGTTGTTTGGCGATCTCCTTGATGGTGGGCTGTCGCTCTTCTTTCATTATCTAAATATAATGCTTATTCCGTTGATCCCCAACAGGTATAGGCAAATTAGAGGAGTCCCTTCAGTATTTTCCAGACATTCTCTTCTACTATTTTATGTCCTTTCGGAGTAGGGTGGATGCCGTCCTGCTGATTCAGCTGCGGCACACCGCCCACGCCTTCCAGGATGAAAGGGATGAGATACACCTTATTTTTTTCCGCCAGCTGCCGGAATGCTTCTTTGAAGGCGGAGCCATATTGATTTCCCATGCTGGGTGGTATTTGCATGCCTGCGAGGACGAGCTGAGCGGAAGGGTATTTTGTTTTTACCGAATCCAGGATGGCTTGCAGGTTGACGGATGTTGCAGATACCGGTATCCCTCTTAAACCGTCGTTAGCGCCCAGCTCCAGCACAAAAATATCCACGGGTTGACGGAGGATCCATCCGATCCGGCTTCTGCCTCCTGCCGAAGTTTCCCCGCTCAGCCCGGCATTGACCACTTTATAGGGCAGCTTCAGCGAATCGAGCCTGCCCTGGATCAGCGCCGGGAATGCCTCGGAAGGGTTTACCCCATACCCGGCCGTGAGACTGTTGCCAAAGAACAGGATAGTCTTACGGGAATCCGCGTTGCCGGGCTGCCCGGCAGCCGGCGATGCTTCCTGAGCAGCCGATGTGTGCGCCGGCCTGACAGACGGCGTATCGGAAGGTTGGACGGCAGATTCTTTGTTTGTGTTGTTATTACAGGCTGCAATCAGCAGCAGGGTGCTCAGCCAGCTTACGGTAAAAAATTTCAGCATAGGAATATTTACGGTAAATTAAGCAAACCTACGCAACATCTTTAGAGAGTTAGTTGTAAATTATGAATTCATAATTCTTTGCAGGAATTTATTTTAGCCTGGAAAAAAAATAGAGCTTGGAAACAATACTGACTATCCGCAATGTAAGTAAGACTTATCAGGGGGCCGGCCGTTCTCTGAATGTGCTGGACAATATCAATTTTTCGGTGGAAGCCGGCGAGACGCTGGCCATCGTGGGGCCTTCGGGCAGTGGTAAGACGACCTTGCTGGGCCTGAGCGCCGGGCTTGACCGCTCCACTACCGGGACCGTGGAGCTGAATAGCATTTCCCTCGACGGCCTAAACGAAGACGAGCGGGCAAGTATACGTAACCGGTATGTCGGATTTATTTTTCAGAATTTCCAGCTGCTTCCTACCCTTACGGCCCTGGAAAATGTGATGGTGCCGCTGGAACTGCGGGGAGAAAAGAATATCCGCGCCCGGTCAAAGGAGCTGATGGATAAGGTCGGCCTTTCCGATCGCCTTCATCATTATCCTGCGCAGCTCTCGGGCGGCGAACAGCAGCGGGTGTCCCTGGCCAGGGCCTTTTCCAACAATCCACGTATTTTGTTTGCGGATGAGCCCACCGGCAACCTCGATGCGGAGACCAGCGAGAAAGTGGTGAAGCTCTTATTCGATCTCAACCGGGAAGCAGGTACTACCCTGATCATCGTAACGCATAATGCAGAGCTGGCGGATCGCACGCAACGTATTATCCGGATAAAAGGAGGGCATATCGTCGCTGATGAAAAAAGATAAACAATTCCCGATCTCCTGGCTTTTTCTCATGGCATGGCGGGATAGCCGCCATAACCGGAGCCGCCTGTTCCTTTTCATATCTTCCATCATTCTGGGCATTGCCGCGCTGGTAGCCACCTTGTCTTTCGGCAATAATCTCCGGGACGCTATCGATGATCAGGCAAAGGCCCTGGTAGGCGCCGACCTGGTCATCCGGGGGAACAAATATGTGCCACCCCCCATCCGCAAACTGCTGGACTCACTGCCTAACCGGCATTCGGAGGAATGCAGTTTTGCCTCGATGGTGTATTTCACTAAAAGTCAGGGCACCCGCCTGGTGCAGGTGCGGGCGTTGGACGGGGACTATCCATTCTATGGCTCGCTGGAGACGACCCCCATTTCGGCGGGGCGCAGCTTCCGCGGCGGGAGGCAGGCCCTGGTGGATAAAACGCTTATGCTGCAATATGGGGCACAAGTAGGGGATTCTATAAAGATCGGGGAATGCACATTTGCCATTGCCGGCGTTCTGAATAAAGCTCCGGGACGTAATGAGATCTCTACCACGGTGGCGCCGCCGGTTTATATTCCCTTCCAATACCTGGCGAAGACCCGGCTATTGGAAAAAGGCAGCCGGGTCGAATACCAGCTCTATTATCAATATGACCCCGGAGCAGACATGGAAAAGTTTGCCGGGACCATCCGGCCACGGTTGGAGAAGTCCCGCCTCGACGAAGAGACGGTCGAATCCAGGAAGAAGAGGATGAGCCGGGCTTTCGGGGATTTTACACAATTCCTGACCCTGATCAGCTTTATCGCTTTGTTGCTGGGCTGTATCGGTGTGGCCAGCGCCGTACATATTTATATACGCGAGAAGATCCCTGCGATCGCCATCTTACGCTGTCTGGGGGTAAAGGCCCGGCAGGCATTCCTGATCTACCTGATACAGGTGGCGGGTATCGGACTGATCGGATCCGTGATCGGCTCGGCGCTGGGCCTGGCCGTTCAGCAGGTATTGCCGGCGGTGTTGAAGGATCTGCTGCCGCTGGAGGCCAGGATGGGGATTTCCTGGTGGGCGGTGGGGCAGGGGATAACGGTAGGGCTGATCGTATCGGTACTGTTTGCCCTATTGCCATTGTTATCGATACGAAGTATTTCGCCGTTATATACGCTGCGCCTGTCGGTGGACAATTCCCGGAGGGCGCCTGATGCTTTGAAAGGGGTAGTATATGCGGCTATCCTGTTCTTTATCGCCCTTTTCTCCTTCCGGCAGATGCATAGCTGGGATAAGGCGCTGGTATTTACGGGCAGCATCTTTGGCGCATTCGTATTGCTGGCGGCCGTGGGCTGGCTCCTGATGTGGGTGGTGCGCCGCCTGTTCCCCGCCTCCTGGAATTATTTATGGAGACAGGGCTTCGCCAATTTATACCGGCCGAATAATCAGACCCTGATCCTGATCATTACGATCGGGCTGGGCACTACGTTTATCGGTACGCTCTATTTTGTCCGGGACATGCTTATCGACCGGGTCACTATCTCTGCGGCCGGCAATCAGGGCAATATGGTGCTTTTCGATATTCAGACCGATCAGCAGTCCGCTGTGCTCGACCTGCTAAAGCAAAATCAATTGCCGGTGCTGCAGCAGACGCCTATCGTTACCATGCGGATGGCGGAGATCAATGGCCGCACGCCGGAACAGGCGGAACGGGAACGGGATAGCACAGGCCGCGCCGGTGTCCCTCCCGATCGCACTGGCGCCCCTCCGGATCGAAGAGGCTCCTCCCCCGAACGCGACGACGCATCCTCCAATCGCCCCGGTCCCCCACCGGAGCGTGCTTTCGAGTCGGAGCTGCGGGTCACTTACCGGGATTCGCTGGCGGCTTCGGAAAAAATTGTCGCCGGAAAATTCGGCGGCGGCGGAAATGCCCACCCGGGCGGATCGGCAGGGAGTTCCGGAGCATCGCCGAACTTCGGATCGGCAGGGAACCCCGTCCCCATTTCTTTAGAAGAGGAGTATGCCCGGCGCCTGCACGTGACCATCGGGGACCGGATCGTATTTAATGTACAGGGGGTGCTCATTACTACCGTGGTAGGAAGCTTGAGACAGGTGGACTGGCGAAGGATCCAGACGAACTTCCGGATCCTGTTCCCTTCCGGCGTACTGGAATCGGCGCCACAGTTCCACGTACTGGTGACGCGGGTGCCCTCCCCGGAAGTGTCTGCCCGGTTTCAGCAGGCCGTGGTGCGCAATTTCTCCAACATCTCCGTGATAGATCTGGGGTTGGTGCTGAGCGTGCTGGATGAGATCCTGGATAAGATCGGCTTCGTGATCCGGTTTATGGCTGCTTTCAGTATGCTCACCGGCCTGGTGGTCCTGATCGCTTCCGTGCTGATCAGCAAATATCAGCGGATCCAGGAAGCAGTGCTCCTGCGCACCCTCGGCGCCAGCCGCCGGCAGATCCTGGTCATTACCGCCCTTGAATATTTTTTCCTGGGAGCCCTGGCTGCCGCTACCGGTATCCTCCTTTCCCTGGCGGGTAGTCAGGCCCTGGCAACCTTCAGCTTTGAAAGTTCTTTCTCTCCGCATTGGGGACTGGTCGCTTTGTTATTTGTCCTTGTCTGCGGACTGACAATCCTGATCGGGTTGTACAATAGCAGGAGTGTCCTGAACAAGCCTCCTTTGGAGATCCTGCGGAGTGAGGTGTGATTTTTAATTACATTCGAATATGAAAATGTTTATCGCAGTCCAGTTCCTTCTGGCCAGTCTGTTATTAACCGGGGCAGCCGGGAACGCCCAGTCGTCACCAGAGAGAACACAGCCGGCAGCAGCAAACGCCCAGCCGGCCAGCCCATATCACACGACCTATGATGACAGTACCCTGCAGATGAGCAGTCCGCTGACCCTCATGCCCTTCAACAGACTGCTGCAGTCCGCGGGAAAAGTAATAACCTATGGCGATCCCAAACTGGAAAACCATACGCTGGACCTTACTCCTTTACCGGATGGAAAAAATATTGCCGTAGAAGACAGGTACGGCATCGCTATCCTGGACGCGGATACCCGCGGGATCCGGCACCGATGGAGCTTTACGGAAGATAAACAATACAAGGACCTGATGAGCACCTATTCCGGTATCAAAACTTTTTCCTGGAACGGGCAGGTCTATCTTGCCTGGAGCGCGGCCAATTCGCACCAATCCGCCGTGATGATCGCCGAATGGACAGACTCGGGCTTTGGGCACGTCGCGGCCATACCCATAGATGCGGTTGCACCGGCCAAAACAGCTTTGCCGAATGATCTGGCAATACAGGTGGAAGAAGGAATCCCCTATTTGTATGTAGTGCTCAATGGGAATAATCAATTGCTGAAGATGCGGTTTACGGACAGGCAGTTGATATGGACTGCATCCACCGGGGTCGCTCCTTTCGGGCTGCGCATCATCGGCAATAAAGCCTATGTCACCAACTGGGCCGGCCCTCTCGTCACCGATAGCAGCCAGGAGTTTGCCGGCACCCCCTGGGGCAGCGCTTATACAAATCCGGCCACAGGCGCTACCGCAAAAGGCAGCCTGTCGGTGATCGACACCCATAACGGTGACTTGCTGAACGAATGCGCCCTGGGTCTCCATCCCAATGCCATTGCCGCCAGCAGCGACCGGCGTTACCTGTACATCTGCAATGGCAACAGCGATTATATCAGCGTGGTGGACGTACAACAGGAAAAAGTAACCGATTCCATCAGGGTTGGGTTGTTTTCAGCCAATCCCTCTTTTTCAGATCATATTCCTTATTATGGGAGCAGTCCCAATGCCTTATTACCCGATCCGGCAGGTAAGACGCTGTATGTCGCCAACGGGATGGACAACGCCATCTGCGTGATTAAACTGGGAGAATATGCTTCTGCCGGCGGCTCAGGCGCCAGCGCTATCAAAGGATATATTCCTACGGAAGCCTATCCCGGAGGGATCGCTTTACTGGGAGATCAATTGTATGTGGCGAACCTGGAAGCCCGGGGTTCCCGCGTACTATCTCCGGAAAAGACCTATACCATACACCAGGAACTCGCTTCGCTGAGTGTTATTCCCCTGCCTTCTTCCAGGCGCCTGAAGGCATACACGAAAAAAGTAAAACAGCAAAGCCTGCTCTTCCGGATTGCGCTCACCAACCGGGCGCCGCGGAAAAACGCAGCTCCCCGGCCACTTCCGGAGAGAATAGGCGAACCTTCCGTTTTTAAGCATGTAGTGTATATCATCAAGGAAAATAAGACCTACGACCAGGTATACGGCGACCTGCCGCAGGGCAGAGGTATGCCGGACCTTTGCATTTATGGCGATAGCGTCACCCCCAACCAGCACCGGCTGGTAAGCGACTTCGCGTTGCTGGATAATTATTATGCTTCGGGCAAATCATCCGCGGAAGGACACCAGTGGGCGGATGCCGCCATGGCGTCGGATTATGTAGAAAGAAACGTAAGGGCCTGGTTCAGAAGTTACCCGCACCGGCAAACCGATGCCCTGGTATACAATAAGAATGGTTTTATCTGGAACAATGCGCTGGACCATGGAAAAAAAGTCCGCATCTTCGGAGAAGCCTGTACCACAGGATACGACCCCTCCGAAAAGTGGCTGGATATCTATAACCGCTATCGGGATCATAAAAACCAGGGATTTACAAATACTACGACGATAGCCCGCATAAGACCAGTCATTTCACCGGATTACCCCGATTGCGATAACCTGGTCTTTACCGATCAGATAAGGGCGGAAGTCTTTATCAGGGAATGGCAACAGCATGAACAGCAAGAGGGCGACAGCCTTCCGGACCTGATGGTGCTTTCCCTGCCCGACGACCATACGGCCGGAACCTCCCCGGGCTTTCCCGTTCCCAAAGCCATGGTAGCGGATAATGATCTGGCCCTGGGCAGGATCATCGACGTTATCACACATAGCCGCTTCTGGGATTCCACCGTAGTGTTTGTGACAGAAGACGATTCGCAATCCGGCTGGGACCATATCTCTTCCTACCGCACCACCGGACTGGTCATAAGCCCTTACTCCGTATCAGGCAGAGCCATCCATACCAATTATAACCAGACCGGCATGGTAAGGACCATCGAGCAGATCCTGGGTTTACCACCGATGAACGTTATAGATGCCACCGCCCTACCCCTCTTTGATTGCTTCGGCGATAAAAAATCAAGGTATGCCTATACGTTTCTGCCCAACAGGATACCCCTTGATCTTATGAATAAATCCTTTGCCGAATTGAAAGGCCGCACCTCCGGCAAAGCCCTCTACTATGCCCGGCTATCCGCCGAATCCGTGTTTAAAGATGTAGACGAGGGAGAGGATGACCTGATGAACAGAATATTGTGGTTTGACGCCCGGGGCGCTGCCAAATATCCAGTAAGCGGCACAGCCAGACATTAAAATTGTTTCTGTTTATTGTAACTTCCCTTACTCATAACCAAAACACTCGCTCATGAGAAATTTTTTCTTATTCATTTGCCTGCTTTCCATTTCCATATCAGGGACATCCCAAAAAAGACGGACGGGTAAACCCTCCTCTCCGGAAGCCGCCGCCGCTGCCATTAACGCGGAACCGGCATGGCTCAATGACTCCGTCACCCCCCTGAAATGGCGGAATATCGGACCCTTCCGCGGCGGACGTTCCGTGACATCCTGCGGTGTGGCCGGCGATCCCCAGATATATTATATGGGCACCACCGGAGGCGGGTTGTGGAAAACAGCCAATGCGGGATTGACCTGGTTTAATATTTCGGACGGATTTTTCAAAACCGGCTCCGTAGGCGCCGTGGCGGTGGCCGAGAGTGACCCCAACGTAGTATATGCCGGCATGGGCGAACACGCTCCCCGCGGCGTCATGAGCTCCTATGGCGACGGGGTCTATAAATCCACCGACGCCGGCAAGACCTGGAAAAAAATGGGACTCGACCTTACCCGCCATATTGCCAACATTCGCATTCACCCGCAGAACCCCGATATCGTTTACGTGGCGGCACAAGGCGCGATGCATGGCGCTACGGAAGACCGTGGCGTCTACCAGTCCGCGGATGGAGGTATCACCTGGAAAAAAGTCTTATACGTCGATGAAAATACGGGTTGCGCAGACCTGAGCATGGATAGAAATAATCCAAGGATCCTGTATGCGGCCATGTGGGACTACAGACGCCTGCCCTGGCAAATGCGCAGCGGCGGCAAAGGCAGCGGCCTGTACAAATCCGTTGATGGCGGCCAGACCTGGACCAAAATGGAAAAAGGATTGCCGAAAGAAATGGGCAAGATGAGCATTGCTGTCTCAGGCGCTAACCCGGACAAAGTCTATGCCCTGATCGAAAGCGATACGGAAAAGGAACAGGGAGGATTATTTGTTTCCAATGACGGCGGCAAAAACTGGACCCGCATCAGCAAAGATCATCGCCTGGTCCAGCGGGCCTGGTATTATATCGAAGTATTTGCGGACCCGCAGAACGAGAATATCGTATACGTATTGAATTCCCCCGGCCTTAAATCGATCGACGGCGGCAGGACCTGGTCCAATCTTTCCGGAACCCACGGAGATTATCACCAGCTATGGATCAACCCCCATAACGATAGGAATATGATCATATCCAACGATGGGGGAGCGGCCGTCACCTTCAACGGCGGCGCCGTATGGAGCAGCCAGAACAATCAGCCTACCGCACAGTTTTACCGGGTGAATGCAGACCGCCTCTTTCCCTACAACGTCTATGGAGGACAGCAGGACAATACCTCGGTCATGATCGCCAGCCGCAATACCACCGGCTTCAGCATCGGCGAGAAAAACTGGTTTTATTCGGCCGGCGGAGAAAGTGCCTTCCTGGCTTTTAACCCGGACGATCCCCGCTATATCATGGGCGGCAGCTACCAGGGCACCATCGAAGTATTGGACCGGCAAAGCGGAGAAGGCAAACCCATCATGATCGCACCCATCCAATACCAATCCCTCCAGCCCAAAGACATGAAATACCGTTTTAACTGGAATGCACCGATCATTTGCTCCCAACATGAACCCAATACCTTTTACCATGGTGGCAACCGCTTATTCAAAACATCCGATGGAGGCCGCAACTGGGAAGTGGTGTCTCCGGACCTTACCCGGCATGACACTTTACACATGGGGCTGAGCGGGGCCCCCTATACCAATGAAGGAGCAGGCGGCGAAAACTATTGCACGCTGGCCTATATCGAAGAATCCCCGCAGGAGAAAGGGGTGATCTACACCGGTAGCGACGACGGTATCGTCAGTTTGACGAGAGACGGCGGCAAGACCTGGAATAATGTTACCCCGGCCGGGTTGGACGAATGCCTCATCAATTGTATCGAAGTATCGCCGCACGACAAAGCGACCGCCTATATTGCGACCACCCGCTACAAATTCAATGATTTCACCCCCGCCCTCTACAAGACCATCGATTATGGAAAAACCTGGACCCGCATCAATTCCGGCATTCCCTATGGCGCGTACACCCGGACCATAAGAGAAGATGATACCAGGAAAAACCTGTTGTACGCGGGAACGGAAACCGGCTTTTATATTTCCTACGATGGTGGCCTCCGCTGGCGCGCTCTTCAGCTGAACCTTCCCGTTACCCCCATCACCGACCTGAAAGTACACCAGGGCAACCTGCTGGCTTCTACTATGGGCCGCGGCTTCTGGATCCTGGATGACCTGAACGTCCTGCGCCAATATGATCCCTCTTCCTCCAAAGATGATTTTATAGTTTATACCCCGCAGGACGCATATCGTGTCTCCGGCGCCAGCGCCCTGGACAAAGCCGTTGTTGACGAAGACGATAATGTACAGCTTGCTGCCACCTCCGGAACCAATCCCTCCACCGGAGTAGTATTTTATTATCAGCTGCCGGCAAAGGTCGATACGGCCGCGGGGCTGACATTGGATATCATAGATGAAAAAGGAAATACGGTCCGCCATTTCGCCGAAAAAGAAAACCCTGGCTTTGTCACCTTCCCCGGCGGGCCCTCCGCCGATCCCCTCCTGCCCAAAAAGAAAGGGCTCAACCGCTTCGTATGGGATATGCGCTATCCAACCTTGCCCGGCGTGCCCACCGTATTCATCGAAGGGGCATATGAAGGAAGAAAGGCGGCGCCTGGGAATTATCAGGCCCGCCTGAAATATGCTGCCACGGAAAAGATGGTACCCCTTAAGATCCTGCCCGACCCGCGCCTGAATGCTACACCCGCGGAATATGCCGAACAGCAGGAATGGGCCGCTAAGACAGAAGCAGACATAACGGAAATTCATGAATCCGTGCTGCGTATCCGGAAAATACGCAGACAGGTCAGCGAAATAATAGAACTGGTGGACAGTACGAAAATGAAAGAAGTGGTGGATAGCGGCAAGAAGCTGACGGCTAAACTATTAAAATGGGAAGAAGAACTGGTGCAGAACAAAGCCCAAAGCAATGACGATATTATCAACTTCATTAATAAGACCAGCGCCGACTACATTTTTCTCAAAGGAGAGATGGACGCCAATATCCCCTATGTCACCAACGGACAAAAACAACAATATGAAACCCTCAGCGCCGTCTGGCATCAACAGCGGCAGGCAATGAATTCCCTGCTCGATAAAGATGTGGCCGCCTTTAATTTACTATGTAAGCAAAAAAGCATGGAAAAAGTCATCGTCCCGCAAAAATAGCGCGATCGGCCCCCTTAAAGATACCGGTTCGGTCAAGGCTGCCCTCGACCGCGTCAATAAGCTATATGGAGAAGCCTATCGTACGGGTGATTCTTCGCTTTTCCTGAATTGCTATACCCCAATGTGGTGTTCACGACGGTGGAGCTCTATGGGTTGACAAATGAATATGTTACCGAACAAGGGGTGTATGAGTTATTCGGAGCGGACAATCGATCCTTGGGGCGAGGGAAATATCTTGTCCTTTGGAAGAAGACGGCGGCGGGCTGGAAGATGCACCGGGATATGTTCAATGGGGATGCGCCGGTGAAGGTGGGACAAAGTAAGCTCCCAGGTATTGAGTAAAAAGACGTCTTTTTAAGGAACAACATCCCTAAAAGGACGCCTTTTCAGAATCTGAGGGTTATTAGTGTTTGTGGGTTCTATAATGATTTCCCGTACTCGGATTTTTATAATGCCCCCCTTTGTGAGAACTTCCGCTTCCTCCTTTATAATGGCCGGGATGATAAGAAGAATGCGAAGAACCAGAAGAGTGCGATCGTTGAGCAAATCCCTCGTTAGCGATAAAAAAGCTGCTTAGCAAAAGCAGGCAAGCAAAAATACTTTTCATATAACGAATTTTAGTTGCGGTCAAACTACTAAGATTTCCCGTTTATACATAGATAAATGCTTAAATACCGTTTTTTAACGGTATCGGAATAGTGGATTGCCCTGGCAGGATTTTGCCGGTGCCGGTCTCCGGGTAAGAAGGTTTATTTGTATCTTTCTGCCATGTTATTGGAAAAAAAGATTCCCGCCCGATATTTATTGCAGGCTATCAGGATCGAGCTGCCGATCATAGTCCTGTTAAGCCTTACCATCAACTATATCGCCTGGCATTTCAAACACCTTTTGCCCGACATGCCCCTGGGTATTCCCGCCTTCCTGGGAACGGCAATCTCTGTCCTGCTGTCTTTTAGATTAAATCAGTCTTATGACCGGTGGTGGGAAGCCCGGAAGGTCTGGGGGGCGATCGTCAACATCAGCCGCAGCCTGGTGCTTCAATTACAAGGCCTGGTGAAAGATGACAGCGACCCGGCCATCAAAAAGATCGCTTTCCTCCAGATCGCCTGGTGCTATTCGCTGGGACAGTCCCTGCGGGGACTGGACCCCCTGGAGAATACACAGCCTTACCTGACCAATACGGAGCGGGGGGCTGTAAAGAATCATGCCAACAAACCCCTGGCTATCCTGCAATTGAATGCCGCTGCGATCAAAGAGCTGAGGAACCGTGAACAGCTGAATCCTTATAGTCATGTTCAGCTGGATAATACCCTGATACGGCTCTCCGATGCCATGGGCGCGGCGGAGCGGATCAATAATACGATCTTCCCCTCCACCTACCGGAAACTCCTGCATGTTGTCATCTATCTTTTCGTGGTGACCCTGAGTATCGCGTTGAAAGAAGTAGGGACTGTATTTGCGATCCCCTTGCTGATCCTTATCTCCGGCTGTTTTTTCCTGTTGGAAAAGACTGCCTCCCAGCTCAAAGATCCCTTCCGCAACCAGCCCAGCGATACTTCTGTTACGGCTATCACCCGGACCATCGAGATCAATATCCTCCAGCTTTTAGGAGAGGCGGAGATTCCGGCTCCCATCACTCCCGAATCTTTTTATATTATGTGAGGGCGGTTATTCCGTCCGCAGGCTTTCCACCGGGTTAGCCAGCGCTGCCCGGATGCCCTGGTAGCTTACTGTCGCCAGCGCGATCAGGAAGGCCATCGCTCCTGCGAGCGCGAAGATCCACCAGGACAATTGAACATGGTAGTCGAAATGCTGTAGTAAAAATTGCATTGCCCAACCGGCCAGGGGCACTGCCACAAGGAAGGCGATGAGAACCGGTTTCAGGAAGTCGCCGGAAAGACGAACCCAGATCTGCGGGATACCCGCTCCCAATATTTTACGGATACCGATCTCTTTGGTGCGCTGTTCGGCCATAAAGGCAGAGAGCCCAAAAAGCCCCAGACAGGAGAGGAGTATAGCAAGTCCGCCGATCCAGTTGAGGGTTTTCACAGTCGACTCGATGCCTTTGAACTGGTTTTGATATTGTTCGGAAGTAAAATGAAATTCAAATGGGAAATTGGGATTGACTTTTTTCATAGCTTGCTCTATCTGCGCGATCGTCTGCTGCCATTGCTCATTATTACGGATGCGGACAAAAAAGAAAGGCATGGGGCCGGCGCTCAGGTCTACGACCAGCGGATCGGGATTGTTGAAGGCATCATTATACAGAAAATCTTTGACGACTCCGATAACGATAGCCCCTCCAACTTTGGTCCCGATAACGGGTTCTTTCAATCCCATCCTTCTGACAGCGGCCTCGTTAAGCAGACAGGCTGACGTATCAGTGCCGAAGGCGGGGCTGAAATCGCGCCCTTCCGCCATCTTCAGACCGGTGGTACTCACCCAGTCATATTGCACATGGCTCATCTTGACATAAAAATCCTGGTCGGGTGTCTTTCCCGGCCAATCGACTCCATTGGAGCCACCATTAAAGCGTACGAGATTATCGGTACCCGCCGATACCTGCGTGACGCCGGGAAGCTTTAACAGATCTGCCTTTACCAGCGGGAAGGTAGACGCCATCTCTCCCCGGGCAGGAATCCCGATCAGGTTCTCCTGATCATAGCCGATGGGCCTGTTCTGTACATAGCTATCCTGCCTGAGCAGGACGATAACAGAGATGATGAGGAAGATGGTGATCACAAACTGGAAGGTCACCAGGCTTTTGCGTAACAGGGACCCTCCCTTGTAATGTTTGGCAAACAGTCCTTTTAGCACCAGCACAGGCTGGAAGCGGCTTAGAAAAAAGGCCGGATAACTGCCTGCCACCAGCGCCGTGAACAATCCCATCCCCAGCAGGCCCAGCCAGATGCGCCCGCTCGTCAGGTCGAAAGAGATAGTGTTTTTGGAGAGGAAGCCCTGTATAAATGGCAGCGTGATCTTCGCCAGCAGGATACCGGGAAAAAGGGCAAAAAACGTCTGCAGGACCGCCTCGCTGAGGAACTGAAAGACAAGCTGCGGGCGCGAAGCGCCCAGGGTCTTGCGTACACCTACTTCCCGGGAACGACGTTCGCTGCGGGCAGTCGCCATGTTCATAAAATTGATACAGGCGATGAGCAGCACGAACAGGCCGAGGGCGACGGTCAGTTTCAATATATCGATGCGCCCCCCATCGGTGTGACCGTTCTTAAAGGAATTGCGCAGCCACACGTCTTCCAGGGGATAGGCGAATAGTTCCTCCTGTTTATCTCCCGTTTTTTGCTGTTGCAGCCGGGTCAGTTTGGCGTCGAGGACGGACAACTGTACCTGCGGTGTCAGTAAGGCCCAGGTGAGGATGCGGTTGTCATCCCATTTTTTCAGCCAGTCATTTTCTTTTTCGAAGAGGGCGAAGGGTAGTACGATACCGAACTGATAGCTGCTATGTTCCGGGACATCCCGGATGACAGCTCCCACTTTCAACTGATGGAGGTTGTTATGCGTGATGATCTTGCCCATGGGATCCTGGCTGCCGAATATTTTTTTGGCGGTGCTCTCCGTGATCACTACAGAACCGGGGTCGAGCAGCACGTTGGCCGGGTCGCCTTGCAGGGCGGGAAAGGTCATGATACGGAAAAAATCCGGGTCGACGTAGATCGCGTCTTCATACAGAGACTTGTTCCCATATTTCAGCAGCGGGTTTTCGAAGGTGCCGCGGGCTGCATATCGCACTTCCGGTATTTCGGCCCGTAAGGCTCCTGCCAGCATTCCGGAGACGGAAGAACCAGTAGAAGCTCCGGAGTTGGCCCTTTCCGTCTTCATTAATAAGTGAATATTGGCGTAATTCTTATGGAACTTGTTATAGCTTAACGTGTCATTGATCCAGACGAAGATGAGGATGGCGGTAGCCAGTCCGATCGACAGACCGAAGATATTGATGAAAGAGGAGAGGCGGTTCTTGACAAGGCTTCTCCAGGCGACGGTAAAGAAATTTTTCAGCATGGATAGTTAGTTTATTGGTTGTTGCCAAAAAAATGCCGGATTCGTATAGGGTTAAAAATGAGTGGGTTGTGTCGCTTGCAGCGCGGCGGGACTGTCCGGTTTTGTGACAAGGAGTGTGCGGTTATCAAATTCGAAAAATTCAGTCAAATTTTTCGTTTTGGGTCGCAAAATCGGGCTTTGGAGAGATCATCGGGCTCAGGCGGGCGCTTCAGGCTCAATCCTCCCGAAGCCGCTCGTCGGTATAGGTAATCCTGGTTTTTCCATGGGGAACAGGAACTCCCTGTTCGTCGACGCTGACGAAGACGATCTTGTCGATGGTGAGGATGCTTTTTTGGGTGATCTTGTTGCGTACTTCGCAGGTAAGAGTGAGGGACGTGCGTCCGAAATGGATGCTTTGATACCCAGCTCAATAATGTCGCCCTGGCGGGCGGAGTTGATGAAGTTGATCTCGGACATGAACTTGGTCACGCAGCGGTTGGTCTCCAGCTGTATGATCGTGTAAATGGCGGCTTCTTCATCGATCCAGCGGAGCAGGCTGCCGCCAACAAAAGACGCCACGGGCGTTTTGGCCGAAGGCCCATCATTAGACGTTTGCCGGAGACGGGTTACATTGGTAAGAACCCGTCTCCAGGCAAACAAACGTACCGTGGGCATTCAGGTCTTCCGGTTTTACCCATTTTCGGGTGTAAAAATTCATGGAAGCAAAGTTAGAAAATTCCCGCTGACCACTACGGATATTCTGAGCCGTCACCGTCACCGATAAATTTTCAGGATTGGCGATTTTGGCCGTACTTTCAACATGTAATGAACAACTTCCATAATATAAATTACCATATATGAAAAACAGCATCTCTTTTTATACCATGAGCCTTTGCCTGTTACTCCTTTGTGTGTCAGCTCATGCCCAATCCGATGGCTGGATCTCCCTATTCGACGGCAAATCCTTAAAAGACTGGAAGGTGGGAGAAAATGCGGAGACCTTCAAGGTGGAGAACGGCATGATCGTCGTCAACGGCAAGACCGCCCATCTGTTCTATGATGGAGAGGTTAATGGGCATCATTTTAAGAATTTTGACTTCAAGGCCGATGTGATGACCGAGCCAGGCTCCAATTCGGGAATATACTTCCATACCACCTACCAGGAAGGCGGATGGCCGGAAAAAGGATTTGAAGTGCAGGTGAACAATTCCCATACTGACTGGCGCAGGACCGGCAGCCTCTATGCGGTGGTAGATGTCAAAGAGCAATGGGTGAAAGACAATGTATGGTTCACCGAGCATATTACCGTGCAGGGTAAAAGGGTCATTATCAAAATAAATGACAGGACTGTCGTAGACTATACGGAACCCGAAAATCCCCAACTTCCCATTGACATGCAAGGAAGACGGATCTCCAGCGGAACTTTTGCACTGCAGGGACATGACCCCAAGAGCAAGGTCTACTTCAAAAATATTATGGTGAAACCGCTGGCGGATTAGTCCGCAGACGGTAAAACGTCCGGGGGTTCGAATCCCCCCCTCTCCGCAATCCATGGTAATCCATCGGATTCCAATGGAATCCAAAGAAATGCCTTCAGAATTGACGATCTGAAGGCATTTTTCTCTTTAAAATTCTGACCCTCGCTGGGCTTAAATTGGGGGAGCTTACACGGGCTGCAGTGTATCCGTTTTTAAGTCAATAATCAGTTGTATCAATGATGTCCTTGAACTTTCTTTTTGCAAATCGGCATCGTAGGAACTTCCACATTTCAGGGTCCAGCATCACCCCTTCCTCTTTAATAAGTCTAAGTTCTTTATCCTTAATATCCAATAGAATTGAAGTTAACATTTCATCGGACGCACATTTTTAGAGGCCGATGAGAAACAATTTAGTTTGACCAATAATGGTAACTCTCAAGTTCCTGGCAGGTGAATATCCGACGGTCATTGCATGGGTTTATTTAAGCCTTAACGTTCCCTTTCGTTCCTTTTTCCTTTCAGGCAACGAAGGGAGCATTGCCTGACCATATTTCCAAACTAATGTGATAGCCGACATCCATATATTTTATGACCTTCAGATCTGGTTCACTGCTGTCTGCCTTATCATCCCTTCTTTTAATCTCAAAATAGTGACTATCGGTTTTGACTACATCGTAGATCTTATTAAGGTAGGACATAAGAAACAGTGAACTGGACCGGTACCGAATAGTGTCCCCCGCGTGAACTTTTTCACCGGGATTTAGAGATTTCCACATAAAGGTTGAATCAAAGGTATTAGAAATTTCCCCAAGCAGCCATTCTCCTACTAATCAATTAATTATAGCCAAAAATCAGGCCAATTTGAATGATTGTTGCTATTTTCTACGGTTGGGTTGAGGGGTCGGGATCGGCAGGGGGAGATGCGTTTACAAGCATAAGACAAAAAAATTCTGCCCTGGTCCTATTGGCAAGGCGAATAAAATTACTAAAATCAGAAACGGTTCAATGTTAACTGCGGGTGTCGATTAGCAAACCACTAAAATGCCGACAAGTTGTTATTCTGAATTGCCAGTAGGCCTCATGCTTAAAACTGTATTATTTCTAATAATAAAGTGATTTATTTTCAATAGATCCTTGGTGAAAATGTTCGAAAAGTGTCCCCTCCTCTCCGCAAGTCAATTATCCGCAAGGAATTGCAAATTTCAGCAGCTTTGGGAATCGGATTACAACAGAAAGCCTTCAGATTCGTTCGAACTGAAGGCTTTTATTTTGAATCAGTACGGCCGTTACCGAAATTGAGCAGGAAGCTGGGGAGGGCTTGCGTGTGGTTTCGATGATCTGTCCTACCGAATTGCTTAATTATACATCATTTAGCGTGTTCACGTGGGACGAATTTTGAAATTGCTCTTTGCTAAGTATTCATAGCCATCCGTAAATTCGATAATATACTTTCCACAAACAGAAATCGCTTCCCAACCCATTCCCGTCTCAAAACATAAATTGCTTAACATATCTTTTAAATAGGATGAATTTACTTGAATTAAAGGCATGTTATATTTTAGCCTTATCAAAAAGTTCATAGATTCGCGAACTACTATTGTTTTGCTAAACAATTTTGATAATTCTAATTCGCTATAGGGCTCATAAACAAAACTCCAATGTCTAATATTAGCCCAATCAAAATAATTGTGCAAGTCAACATTTTTTTCCTTCTCGTATCCAAAATCTTTAATTATAACATCAAAGTGTTCATAAGAATATGTCGTCAGTTCCATTTTGGATGAGTCTATAAAATAAAGTTCCATTTATATAGTTATTTTATGCTTTTCATTATTTCATTTGTCGTTACCTGTTGTGCTATTGTAGGCCTCTATACAAGCAGCTAATTATAATAATAGTATGTGTTCTCATATGAACCAATATAACTATTTTTAGCTTAATTAGCCACTAAAGAATATCTAAATCAATATGGAAAAGATCGAAAAATTCCTGACTTCTGCTAAAAGCGTGTCGATAGGATCTATTGAACTAAATATTTCGAGTCCATCACAGCTGGATCAACATCAGGAGGGATATAGTAAAGATGGCGCCGGTAGATCCTTAGTAACCGGCAAAAAAGGTGATTGGAAGGAGGAATGGACGGTAATTGGATGGAACGAGTTGGGCGACCCAATCTTTGTTGATCTCAAATCTCACGAGCTGCAGGTCTTTTCCGCAATGCATGGAGAAGGAAGTTGGGAACCCTATAAAATTGCTGATTCATTAAATAATTTTAGTCAAATACTTAATAAACTTGGTGATCTTTCCAAGGATTGGGAAAATCCAGTCCGCTTGGAGAAAAACCCAATCTCAATAGAAGAAGCTAAGGATTTCCTCGATTTTGTCCGACAAAATAACCGCGACTCGGATATGGACTTTTGGGAAGCCATTATTCAAATTTGCTTAGACTAATTAAGCCCGTTAAGCCCGATCGGGAATCCAATATATAATTGTTTATTGGAATGGGCATTTCACCGGGGCTTACTAATGAGCCATATTATCCGCGTTCATTTCGAACTTTTCATGGCAGCCAAAAATACAATAAAAGTACCGCATTCCTATTCGTATCATAACCGTTTGGAATGGTCCTCCCAAAATTGACATACTTGTTCCAAATCGGTCACGCGAAAGTTCGAAAGTTGTCCCCAACGCCCCGCAAGATGAAAGTCAACCAATTCAGAAGCCTGTAAAATTTATAGTTTACAGGCTTTTTCGTTTCTGCGAACGTCAGCTTTCTACCGGTTTACAAAGATAAATAGGTTCACGGTTCTTCCGCTCCGCAGATAAATCCGTTGCCCCGCGTTCGCGGGGCAAAATTATTTGCTACCTCGCCCTCTGGGCTGAATGGCACAAGTTGTTTATCTTACCCTTCAAAAAATTATTCTTCCTCATGAGCCAAATCAAAGCTGCGCCTGTGCACACACTGTGGGAGATGATTTCCGGGTTGAGATATTCCTGGCATTCAACCGACTATTACATTTCCGCCGACCATGTCATTAATCCGCCGCCATCGTCGGCGCCTTTTAGGCCGGATTTTTATGCATTGATCCTTTGCGTCCAGGGATGGATGGACCTAACGGTCGATAACCAACCGGTCCATATCGGCCTCTACCATTTCTTTGCCGGCGGCCCGAACATGGTTTTCGAAAGAACCCGCCAAAGTCCCGACTGCAAAACGAATGCGATCTATTTCACGAAATCTTTTTTGTTAAAGCATCACGTGAATGAAGCTCAGTTGGAGGCATTTGACTTTTTTGCCGGCAAGATTCACTCGGCCATATCGCTGACCCAAAAAGATGCAGAGCCCCTGATCAAATTATATGATATCCTCAAAGTGAAACGGTCTACACATCATGAGGATTATCACCAGGAGATCATCCGAAATATCTTTTTCGCCTACTTGTATGAAGCGGCCCTGATCTATAGGAACAAGGGAAATACCATCGTAAAAAAATACAGCCGGGAGGTCGATATCAGCTATAAATTTCAGCAGCTTCTTATCGAGTATGGCACCAGTCATCATCATCTAAAGTTTTATGCCGAGGCACTTTTTATCTCTGAAAAATACATGATCCATGCCATCAAGCGGTCTACGGGCAAAACGCCTGGCCAACTGATCGATGAAAAGATTATTGCTGAGGCTAAAGCGCAGCTCAATGACAGGAAGAGAACGCTTGCGACCATCTCTGACACGCTGCATTTCAGCGATCAGGCCTCCTTTTCCAGATTTTTCAAGAAACATACGGGGCAGACGCCGTCCGGCTTCCGGCGGCTCTTATGATGTGAGTTTCAAACAAACAATCGCGAGTTTCAGACAAATGCGGAAAGGCCGGCATGGTCTATATTTGCTTCATCTTGTGGTCAACTCATTGATTTTTAATCCATAAAATACAAACTGTCATGATTTCCTGCCGCACCATTGTCTTTATTCACGGATTATTCGTCAATCCGAAAAGCTGGGCTCACTGGAAGGCCCGCTTCGAAGAGCAGGGCTATGTCTGTCATACGCCTGCGAATCCGTATCATGGGGGTGAACCCCGGGAGCTTCGGGAACATATCGATCCCCTTCTGGGCAAAGTAACATTTGAAGACGAGGTAAACAATATCATCCGGCTGATTGATACGCTGCCGGAGAAACCTATCCTCGTCGGCCATTCGTTAGGCGGTGTGGTAGTACAAAAGCTCCTGTCCCTGGATAAGGGAGTGGCAGGCATCTGTATCGACGGCGTTCCGCCCAAAGGAATCTTCACGTTGAAATGGAGCTTTTGGGAATCCAATTTCCCCGTACTCAATTATTTAAAAGGCGACAGCGTATTCGAACCCAATAAGGAATGGTTCCATTACGCCTTTGCGCATACGTTGCCCAGAGAAGAATCGGACAAGGTATTCGATGAGCTGGTAGTACCTGAAAGCCGGAATGTTCCGAGGGGAACGTTGGGTGAATTTGCTGCGGTCGACTTCCATGCACCGCATTATCCGCTGCTGTTTGTTGCCGGGGAAAAGGACCATATCGTGCCAGCTCCGCTGAACCTGGAAAATTTTCATGCTTACACGCACGAGAGCAGCATCAAGGAGTATGTCGAATTCCAGGGAAGGACTCATTATATCTGCGGAATGCCGGGATGGGAAGAGGTGGCTGACTTTGTCTCGAACTGGTTAAACAAACTGCCATGAAAAGAACGCGATTGGGCAGGGCACTCGATGTCATCAAGGTGGATGACGCAGATCAAATCCATGCATTGGCTAACGATGAGCGTATTGATAGGGTATTCGACCTTCAGCCGACGCTAAACGCGATCATTCTGCGAAAGACCCTGGGCACGTTGTCGTACCGGGGGCAGCGGTTTCCGACGATGACGCGGCGGGGAAATGCGATCCGCGCGACCCAACAGGATCAGCTATGGGATCGCTGCAATGCCAAGGCCGCCGGGATGGCCGAAGGGCCGGATGTCCTGCTGCCGTTAGCCGGATGGGTCCAGGGGCATGATGTCCGGACGGACCCTGGCATACTGGTCCAGCAAGTGGTCGGCTCGATCTTCTCTGAGACTTATGTCGCGACGACGGACAGCTGGGCGGCGGCGGTCACGCTGGACAACGCTATACGGTCGGGGTCCCTGGTCAAAATGTTGTGGTGGAAGGTTACGGGTAAGGTCACCCGTGCCAAACGGCTGCTGGCCTCTTTGGTTAATAATGACCTGGCAGGGGTTCATGGTACCGGTGTTGCCCTGCATAATATTGTGGCAAGTATCCGGCTGATGCGGCAATTATATTTGGATCAAACGAGCCGCAATACGTTGACGCCGGAAGATGCAGTTCGGGAGTGCCTGATGCCACCTCCGGTTGTCCTGCGGCAGGCTACTGCTGAAGGAACAGTCAGTGGCTGTCCGTTTGCGAAATATTCCCTTTTGCTCCTGGAGTTAGGGGCGGCCTATAAAAAGGGAGCTTCTGTCGATATGGTCTTTATGAACGGCAGCTGGAGCCGGTGTCCGGCTGAGCAGTGGGTGCCGGCAGTGCTGGCAGGGGTGTGGAAGAGAGCGGCGATGATATAATTCCTCCCTCTCCGCCTTACGGCACAAGTCGAAATTTTCTTTGCTTGTGCCGTTTTTATATTTTATTCCAATCGTCTACCATCAATACATCCGCATGCCGGGGGAAAATTTTAGTGGTCAGCACGCGGTGCACTTCCTCGTCGCCATCGGCGCAGCAATCGGCCAGTACTGTTAAACGATAGTCTTTATCAGTTGCTTCGCGCAAAGTTGACAACACTACACCACTGGTAGAAATACCGGTAAGTACCATGTGCTGAATACCAAAAGCCCGTAAAACTAGTTCCAGGTCGCTGCCTGAAAACGCACTTAACCGGCGTTTCACAACGGTAAGCTCTCCGTCTTGCGGAGCTAAATCCGGGTGGACTTTGGTAAACTCATCCATATTTGCGGTGGCAAAGCGCTCTTTGGCGGCGGCAACGCCCTTATTATTCATGCTTACTTCAGGCGCACCTTGTCTAAAACCAATAGTTACATAAATTACCTGGATTTTATTTTCCCGCGCACTTGCTATGGCTTGCGCAACCTTAGGTAGCAAATCTGTAGCGTTGGGAAGCATTCCAACTATTCCTGCTTGCATATCCATTACAAGCAGGGCGGTGTTTTTATTGTTTTGTTCCATTTTTTGTTTAGATTTTTTAAGAAACAAAAATCGGAAACACGAAAAAGAATAAATAGTAAAAAATCATTGATTTATTGAATCGGATGTGTTCTTAAAATAATCCATAGGCGTTTTGCCTGTAAACATTTTAAAGTCTTTTATAAAATGCGATTGGTCAAAATACCCGTAGTCATAGGCAATTTCAGATAAAGATTGATTGTTGTATTTTCTATTGATTAAACTTGTAAGCCGTACTATGGAAGAAAATTGCTTTGGAGATGTGCCTGCAGTTTTTCTGAACTGTTTTTCAAAGGCATCTAAGCTTATATTTAAATTTGATGCAAGCTCTTTTATTTTTATAGTGCCATTCGACAGAACTATTTTTTGAACAGCCGTTTTTATTAAATTATTAGAACGATTATTGTCAAATAAAGAAAGCAGAAAGTTTTCAATAGTACTGATTTTTGGGAGACTATTGCTGTCTTTCGTCAATTGTTCCTCAACACCTAAGACAACTTGCCTTGGAAGAAAATCGTATAAGGATATACTGACTTCTGAGAAACTTTGCAATGGTTCTTTAAAAAATAAAGCGGATCCACATGGTTTAAATTTTACTAAAATTGTCTCTGTGTTCTCTGACAGAAAAATAGGTTTCACCGATTTTCTTAATCCTGTAATGGCAGAAGGCGGCAAGTCTTTTTGAATGTCATTTACCCAATAACTGTGTTGTCCTTTGCTTCTAAACGATAGAATCAGTGAGGTTTCAGGAATTATAGCGTCTGAAATTGCTTGTTCTGTTTTTACAACCAAGTAATTTTCGACGTGGTTTCTTAATATTCCTGTTGGTTTGTATGTTTCAAAAATCATTTCTTATTGTCGAGATTAAATGACGTTGTATGTCAGTTTACAACAATTCAGACTAACGTTCACGGTTAGCCGGTTTAAAGGTGCGGCAAGCTCAGGCTGTCCCCCTTGAGCCATCAAATGGTCCATTTCCCAAAACCAATAGAGGTCATGTACCTCGTTAAATTCATCGCTTTTGTTTCTGTGGACGGACCAAATTTTTGATCGAATGAATTTAGGTAGCTACCTGCTTCAGCACTCCCGGATATATACGCCCAAAGAAGCCTGCGCTCTACCAGCAGGATAGTATCATAATCGCCGGGCGTCAATTTGGTGTATTGGTCAAGTACATCTTCTATCTGGGACAACGTATATTTCGTTAAGTCGTCACGATAAACTGAATGGACAACGAATCTTGATCCCCTGTAATAATATTTCTCGATCTTAAAGGAGGTGGAAACAATTTCCATGTTTTTCCCGATTGGCAGGGCGAAGAGCCGCCGGACCACGATCGTATCCTCATCCTGATTGATTTTACAGGTCTTGATTCCGTCCCAGCAGCGAAAAAAACCTTCGCTTCCGCAATGATATAATATGACCTCAGAATAGACTGTGTCCTGATTTACCTTTTCGAAGTCCCCGCAAAGCCCGATCTGTTTGCCGTTGCTTAAATAAAAGATCTTTTCCGGCTCGCCCTGATGGGCGAGGTCCTGGCCGGTGGGACAGTTGCAAGATACGTTGGTCTGCCCAAGCACCACATGTCCAAAGGAGGGGATGAGTAACATTAATAATAAAAGCCATTTCATAGGGTTGACAATTTTCATGGATGAAGTTAAAGATTATATTAATGTTTTATCCGTTCAGATAGGTTAATGTCTTTAAAAAGGCGCAAATTTTTAGCAAATCTCCTACAAAAAAGTAGTTATGTATAGAAAAGCATAGTGCAGGTATTCTGCGGTCACCTATGAAGGGACGCCGTAATTTTGATAAGCGATAACTGGGGAGTTTCGCAATTATTAACGATTAAAACACTGCACTATGACTCGTCCTAAAATGACAGGACTGCGAGTACTCCGTTGAATAAAGGAGACAACGGTAGCCCCAAAATTGTAATTTTATAATGACTTCAGAAACAAGCCCTGAAGCTAAATGGTACCCTAAAGTCCTTCCTGAAATTT